>Ga0207933_1000876_pt1 | contig 25920 bp, 22 predicted proteins | sample NGESurdeep092012_4_FD_184488 | JGI IMG/M metagenome (GOLD analysis project Ga0207933, IMG submission 184488) | Arctic peat soil microbial communities from Barrow, Alaska - NGEE Surface sample F53-3 deep-092012 (SPAdes) | ecosystem: Environmental > Terrestrial > Soil > Wetlands > Peat ... | reverse complement strand
GCCAACTCGGCGGTCGACTTGTCACCCTTAAGCGCTTCGAGGGCGACCTTGGCTTTGAAATCAGCCTTGAACTTTGTTCTCTTTCCTTGCACTTCGACCTCCATGAGGCTCGGCCCTAACTCTCAGGTCCGCGTGAGACACTTGCCTGACAAATTCCATTTCTCTGGGCGAGACAAGTGACACGAAAGACCAATGACAACAACCAACGCCACCAAGGTGGCTTCGCATGACCAAAATGATGACGTGGACAGCAACACCGACCCCGCGGCTCGACCGACGAGGCGCATTCTCAGCGTCGAGGAGAAGTTGGATATCCTCGCTCGCTACGAGGCCTGCGAACCGGGACAAAAGGGAGCCTTCGCCCGTCGCGAGGGTGTCTACTCGAGTCAGCTGACCGAGTGGCGACGCGCCCGCGACGCCGGCACGCTCGGAGCCCGAAAGTCGGGACGCAGCGCCACAGAGAACCGCGAGATCGAAAAGCTCACGAAGAAGAACCAACGGCTCGAAGACGAGCTCGAGCGGACACGACTGGCGCTCGACATAGTGGGAAAAGCACACGCTCTCTTGGAAAGTCTCTCCAAGAGAGCGGACGACGAGTAGTCGTCGACGAGATCCTGGACTCGGTGCACGACGCGCTCATCAATCTCGTGGGCATCAAGAAGTCGTGTGCGTTACTGGGTCGGGTCCGCTCGACCTTCTACCGACGAAGAAACCCGAAGGTCGCGAAGGAACCAGCCCCTCGGCCCAGTCCGCCCAACGCACTCAGCGCACCCGAACGCGTCGCAGTGTTGGCGCTACTGAGCGAACCCGCGCACTGCGACCTGGCGGTCGACCAGGTCTACGCGCGCACCCTCGACGAGGGCATCTACCTCTGCTCGCCCGCGACCATGCACCGGTTGCTGGCGAGCAGCGGTTCTTCGAGTGACCGACGGGCCCAGCGCACGCACCCGGCGAAGAAGCGACCCGAGCTGCTGGCTACGCGTCCCAATGAGATCTGGAGTTGGGACATCACGAAACTCCGCGGTCCCACTCGGGGCCTCTTCTACGACCTCTACGTGATCCTGGACATCTTCAGTCGCTACGTCCTCAACTGGTTGGTCGCCGCGCACGAAGACGCCGAGCTCGCCAAGGAATTCATCGAGGACGCGATTCTCACTCAAGGGGTCACCCGTGACACGCTCACCATTCACGCCGATAGAGGAGGTGCCATGCGCTCCAAACCGGTCAGTCAACTGATGGTGGACCTCGGCGTGACGAGAAGCCATTCGCGTCCTCACGTGAGCAATGACAACCCGTTTTCCGAGGCGGCGTTCAAGACCTTGAAGTACTGTCCGACGTTTCCCCAACGCTTTGGCTGTCTCGAAGACGCTCGGATCTTCTCCGAGGAATTCTTCACGTATTACAACCACGAACACCGTCACTCGGGCATCGGGTTACACACCCCCGCGTCGGTCCACTACGGCACCCACTTGGAGATCCGAGAGCAACGACAAGCCACACTGAGCGCCGCCTACGAGGTCAACCCCATTCGCTTTCGTCGACTCGCGCCCAGTGCTCCATCGATCCCGGAACTGGTGTGGATCAACCAACCAGAATTGGAGGTGGCCGCTAACAACTAAATTCGACTGCGTGTCTCATTCGACCTGAGAGGTTCCGCGGTGCTCACATCTTAAGAAGGTGTCCAAGATCCGGGGTCCACTTCAATGATGCGCGAGGTGAGTCCAGGTCGAGCTGAGTTGCAATCATCAGGATCGAATTACGAGACTGTGCGCAGTTAACATACCGCGAAGATCGACTTTGAGTCGAATGAAGTTTCAACCTTAGGTTCGGGAGCAATCAATTGAACGGTACCTCGTCGGGTGTGGTTGTATTGGCCTGGACCCGGATCTCGGCCCGTCAAGTGGATCTGGCTCATCAACTCTCGGGCGAAGTCGAGATTGTATATCCGGACCGAGCATCAAAGAACTCACTCGTGCGATACCTGCTTTCCGCGATTCAGACCTTTCGATTCTTGCGAAGCAGCGAATATGAGGTTCTCATCGTTACTGCGCCACCGATTGAGGCGGCCCTCGTATGTGCGATCTTTCGGCGGAAGGCTAGGCCATTTCTCCTCGACAGTCACCCTGGAGCATTCGGTCTAAGTGGTGACACTCACTCGCGGCGACTGCAATTCGTTCATCGTTGGCTCTGGCGCCGGGCTGATTCGGTACTCGTGACCACTGAGGAATTGGCGAAAACTGTGAGCGACGGAGGAGGCCGCGCCTTAGTCTTCCATGAGCCCATGGCCCGTTGGCAGGAACTTGGGCCGACTTTCGTCCTGAAAGTCACTGAAGGCGCATCCGAAGTATTGCGAGTGTTCGTTCCGTTCATATTCACCAGAGATGAGCCTGTCGATCTTCTTTTCGACGTCGCACGGCAACTTCAAGAAGTGGAATTTCGGGTTACGGGCAATCAAGATCGATTGTCCAACGAGTCGATTATCCCGCCAAACGTCACGTTGCTCGGTTTTCTTCACGGCGAGGAGTTTCTGGCAGAGATGAACAATTCAGATGTAGTTCTTGTCCTAAGCACGGAACGGCAGTCTGTGATGCGGACGGCGTACGAGGCAATCCGGCTAGGAAGGCCGTTAGTAGTCTCGAAGACAGAGGCAACGCTGCGATACTTTCCTTTCGCCCTCCACACGGAGAATACTGATTCGGAAATCTCGAAGACTCTACGTTCCCTCCTAGAAGAAAACACGGATGTCAGTCTCCGAAGATCAACAGCGGCAATGGAATCAAGTCAAGTAATCACCGATTTACAAACGGAAGAGTTGCGCCAGCGGATCGCAAGAGCGACAGCCTCGCGAAGTTAACCTTTTTGAAATCCCTTGAACTGAGGATTCAGGCTAGATTCTTAGGAAAATCGCAGGCTGGCATCCGCGACCACCCACCGTTTCGACGCAAGTCCGCCAGGGGAAGAAAAAAGACACATGCGCTCACCCTCGCAATTTTTTCCAAAATTTAGCCGACCACCCAAAATAGGTCGAGCAACATCCGCATTTATGGCTCTAGCAACTCGGCCCATCAACGCGTTCAGGACTAACCATCCGTGGTCGTAGCACCCCGAACTCGTCGACGCGCCTCGATGCGACTCCTATTTTCGGACTTCATAGGTCTGGCTATGGCAGCGACTATCGGACCTTTCGTGGTCTATGCCTTATCGAGCAATCCGCATGAAAAACTTGGCCCGATCTACGCCTTCAATTTTGCTGTCATCCCGCTGTTCATCGCCCTATTTCTTATCTACGGGCTTTACCAAGGCGTGACCCGGCGTATCTCTACGAACGTCTTCTTCGACCTTCCAAACATCATGCACGCAATCTTGATCGCCGGTCTGTTGTATACACTTGAGATCTATATTGCAGGTCGCGGCTTAAATTTCCGAGATGTGAGTATGGACCAAGCGCTTTCCATTTGCGTTTGCGCCTTAGTTTTTGTACCCTTGGCGCGTCTTTCGATATTCTCCTCAATTGGTCGTCACAACTTGGCGAGAACAATCTCGGTAATCGTCGTAGGTACCGGGAAAGTGGCCCAGACAACGGCTAGCCATCTTAAAGCCAACTCGAGAGTGAATTTCGTCGGCTTCGTCGACGACAAGCCTTTGGAACAAAGCCAGGTAATCGGGAATCTTGAAGATCTTCCGAATCTGTGTCAGGTGCATGACGTTTCCCGAGTGGTGGTGTGTTTTTCAAGAACGCATCCAGAACGGTTGACTGACATATTGAAGAGAGTTTCTGGTCAAGTTGGAGTCTCCGTCGTTCCCCGATACTACGAACTGATTACCCCTCGATCCCACATAGAAGATCTGTCCGGCCTCACTATGCTCGACATCCCATCGGCCTCTATGAGCGCCGGTGCACGACTCCTCAAACGCTCGTTTGATGTCGTCGTTTCAAGTCTGGTTTTGGCGGCAATATCTCCGCTCATCGCGGTCGTCGGCATTATGGTCAAATTGACAAGTTCTGGTCCCGTTTTCTTCAATCAAGTGCGCGTAGGTCAGAACGAGGAAACGTTCTCGATGCTGAAGTTCCGTACGATGAACCGCGACGCTGAAAGCACGCGCCATGAGTTGGCTCACCTCAACGAATCGGATGGACCACTGTTCAAGATTCGGAATGATCCCCGAGTCACTCGATTGGGTCGCCTCCTTCGCAGGACCAGTCTCGACGAAATGCCCCAGCTGATCAATGTGTGGAGGGGAGACATGTCTTTGGTGGGACCGAGGCCGTTCATAGTGTCCGAATCCATGATGATCGAAGGTTGGGCACGAAAGCGCTTCGAAGCCAGGCCAGGGATGACCGGACTATGGCAAGTGTCGGGCCGTAACGAACTCTCGCACTTGGAGATGGCACGGCTTGACTATCTTTACGTGGCCTCATGGTCCTTCTGGCTGGACATCTACATTCTCTGGCAAACTCCGATTGCGATGTTTCGCGGTCGAGGCGCCTCGTAATCGCCCGGTCAGCAATCCACAGCTTCGCTTGGCTATTGACAACGAGCGCCGGTAGCGAGACGGGGCATCCGTTGTCATTCATCAGAATAGAGCCAGTGGCCGTCTCCGACTCCGCCTTCAAACCCGGCGAACTCGGAAGATCCCTGTCAGGTGACACAATGACTAAGTGTCGGAAAGAACTTTCTAGGACAGGACTCATGAAAGGTTGCTTTCGGCAAGTACCGCGCGTTCGCGGGCCTGTCTTCCTAAAATCGACTCACTCATACATAACAAAGTCATTGGCTTTCGGGCTGATCTTCAGTTCAATTTCAATGTCGCTTTCTCCTCCAATTTCCGCCAGCGCAGGAGGCGCTCGGCGGTCTCTTGCAAAGCACTCAATGACCACAACAATCTTTCGCGACGATTTTGACGGAACTCGTCTCTCCAACGCTTGGAAAGAAGTTGTGGGAGCCAACTCGAATCCGGTTGATGGAGAGCGGGAGTGTTATTCTGCGAACAACGTCTTCGTGCGACGTGGTTCACTTAATGAGCTAACTCTCGCAGGTATGGTGCCCGGTTGCACCTGCCCTCACGGATCAGGAACTTTGTGCGCCTATGTTTCGGGTGCAGTGGAGTGGCGATCTTTTTCTTTTACTTACGGGACCATCGAGGTCCGCGCAAGGTTGGCCGGCGGAATAGGTACTTGGCCAGCCATATGGTTATTGGGGACTGAGTGTCGTTCGCCACAGTGGATAAGTTCTACGTGTGACTGGCCTGCGCCGGGATCGAATGAAATCGACATTGCTGAAGTCGTACCTTCAGTTCCCATTTCCGATCGCTACTCGATCAATGAACAAATTCACACGATCAATTTAGGTGGTGCACGAGTCGACCCGTCGTGTCACGCCATTGCGAATACGACGAACTGGCACACTTACACCCTGATTTGGTCGCCGGGTTCTTTGATTTGGAAAATTGATGGAATCACGTCCTGCCGTGTGACTGAGTACGTACCGTCGACGCCAATGTTTCTTATCATCAATACTGCGGTAGGTCGCCACGGAGCTACGGTTATTAAACAGTCGCTACCCCAAAGTACCCAAGTGAGCTCTGTCATAGTCACAGAGCCTTTGCGCGGCTCAAAGTAACTTCTCTCCCGAATTTTAGCCAAAGAGTCTCAACGGCCAAGCGCGGCTTCCGCGACCACCGGAACGTGCCCAATTTTCCAAAGTGATCACCTTCCCGTCTTTGCTTATGTGACTCACTTTTCAAGGAGCGTGGACACACAAGGGAACCCCCCTTTGATCAGACGTGCCTCGTTGCAAGAAATCGGTAGACCTGCGTATTCTGACGAAGTTGCACACTCGTTCCGGAGTAGTGAAGTGGACCCCATCCTTTGGACAACCTGAGGGCCTTTTTAAGAAGTGAGCAGGTTGTTAGCAACGGGTTCAGGCGACTCGCTGGTTGATGCGTGATTCATAGTAGACCTCGTCGGGCGTGTTGTCATTGAGCGATGAATGCGAGCGCTCTTCGTTGTAGTAGCGCAAGTACTCGGCGATGCCGGCGCGACACGCGCTGCCGCTGTCCGCGGGGTTCAGATAGATGTGGTCATATTTGAGCGTGCGCCAGAGCCGCTCGATGAACACGTTGTCGATCGCGCGACCCACACCATCCATCGAGATCGCCACGCCCGCTTCTTTCAACACCGAAGTGAACTCTTCGGAGGTGAACTGTGACCCTTGATCGGTGTTGAAGATCTCGGGGGTGCCGTAGAGGGCGAGGGCTTCGGTGAGCGCCGCCACGCGGAAGTCGGCCGTCATGGTGTTCGCGAGACGCCACGTCAGCACCTTTCTCGAGTGCCAGTCCATGATCGCGACCAAGTACCAGAATCCTTTCTTGAACGGGATGTAGGTAATGTCGGCGGCCCAGACGTGATTGGGGTGGTCGACAACGACGTTGCGTAACAGGTAGGGATAGATCGGGTGGGCCTTGTTGGGCGTGGTTGTCTTTGGTTGCGGCGAGAGGCTTCTGATGCCCATGAGGCGCATCAGACGACGGACCCGTTTGCGATTGACCTCGTAGCCGCGACGACGCAACGCCGAGGTCATCTGGCGCGACCCGTTCTCGGGGTGGGCCAGGTAGATCCGGTCGATCACTTCCATCAGCGCCAGATTCTCCTCGCTCTCAGCGCCGCGCTCGTAGTAATACGTCGAGGGAGGAACACCGAGGAGCCGGCACTGCTCCGAGACCGACAGCGCGAGCGCCGGGTCGATCATCTGACGTCTCAACTCAGATGACCACTGACCCCGGGCCGTGAAGCTAAAAAATCGCGCTCCATCTCGAGCTTGCCGATTTTCTTGTAGAGCTCGTCGATGTCAACGTCCACGGCCTTCGTGTGGCGCCCCTCAAAGACGCTTGGCGCGGAGTCGAGCAGCTGCTTCTTCCACTGGGTGATCTGCGTCGGATGCACGCCATAGATCTGGGCCAACTCGGCGGTCGACTTGTCACCCTTAAGCGCTTCGAGGGCGACCTTGGCTTTGAAATCAGCCTTGAACTTTGTTCTCTTTCCTTGCACTTCGACCTCCATGAGGCTCGGTGCTCACATCTTAAGAAGGTGTCCAAGATCCGGGGTCCACTTCATAGTTGAACACCGGTCGTGATGCCGTGCTGGTGATTACTCTTCCCTAGCTCACCTCTCGAGTCATCGTAGAGCGAATCATTTTGTCGCCGGTGTCTTAGATTTCTTGGAGCGTGGTGTGGCGTCGTTTCGACGCCGGGAAGCGCCGGCGAGTTCGATGCGGTGGGAGTGCTCGAGTGGCCACTCAAGCCATAGGCATTGATGAGGAGTTGTGAAGGAGCGCGCGGAACGTTTTCCCACTTCCCAAGCTGAGAACGCGGATTCGATTCCCGTCGCACGCTCCATTTTGCGTTTAACCCACGCCAGTCGCAGTTTGAAGGATACGAGCGCTCCGCGGTCGTACCACTTCGATCCCACGATTGTTGCTCCAACAAGGCCCGAATATACGACTTGTTGAGAATCTGTGGTGAGAGGTTTGCGTTGGTGATGCGAAGGTTGGAAGACACCTAAAAGGGCACACTTTTGAGGAAAACTCCAACCTCTCGATTCGCGACGATAGTTACAGCTACTGCTTTGATTGCGGTGGCTTGCTTTGTGGCGTCACCAATACCGGTCGCGATGGGTAGTTCAACGGGGAGCGTCTGGAACATCGCGACGGAGCCTTCACCAACGGGGAGTTGGTACGCGGTCAACTTCGGCGACGGACAGTGGGTCGCACTAGGTCACTCGGCAGATGTCGCCGTCTCGCCGGACGGCGCAACGTGGACAGAATTTCCCGTGTCGGCCGGATCTTGGCAATCGGTTGCGTATGGGAACGGGCATTTCGTGGCACTCTCATCCACGATCGCGAATCCCGAGGAGCTTGTCTCGACGAATGGGCACAGCTGGACCGCGGCCTCTGGACCCTCCGGCCCATGGACTGCTCTCACTTTTGGTGAAGGACACTTTGTGGCGGTGAGTTCGGTCGGACAGATCGACACGTCGACGAACGGGATGCAGTGGACGGCAGCGTGGCATCACGGTAACTATGACTTCACGTCAGTCGCCTACGGAAACGGGCACTTCGTCGCAACTGACGCTGCTTTGGGCGCAGTTGCGATCTCGACCAATGGCGTGGTTTGGAGTCGCCTCTTTCCGGCGCCAAACACTGTGAAAAAATGGGGAGCCGTCGTCTATGGCGAGGGCGAATTTGTGGCGTTCGATGGTTCGAGCTCTGGCTACACTGCGACATCCGTGTACGGAAACGTCTGGACCCTCCATCAGCTCTCTCCCGCCGAGGCGATAGTTGGCACAACGTTCGGCTGCGGCAGCTTTGTCGGCGTCGGTCAGTCCACGGTGTCAACCGAAAATTTCATTTCGTCGACCTCCGGAACTGCGTGGACCACCACCACGGTGCCCATTGACGCAACTTCATACTGGACCGCCGTCGGCTACGGCGCTCATCGATTCGTGGCGGTCGATGCCTCGGGCAACATTGCTTGGTCGAGCACATCCGCCAACTGTTCAGAGATAGTCCCCTATTCGCCGCAGCAAGTCTCGGGGAACACCAATAGTGGCAAGGTCTGGACCTACATGCATCCACCTTCCAGCGCGGTCGGTGCGCCGATCAACAGTTACCGCGTGAACATCTCGAACGGAACGTTCACGAAGCGGTGCTCCGCACCTGTGTACTATGAACCCAACTGCATCATCGCCGGGCTCAAGAACCATCAGGTGTACTTGGTCACCGCACAGTCGCACAATCGCTTCGGCTACTCGGTGCCGACCGACCCGGAGTTCGTAATCCCGGTCGCATCATCGAACCTCAACGCAACGGCGTCAGAGCCGGTCGTTTCTCAAGGCGCCCCGTTGGTATTGCAGGTCACGGGTGTTCGCGCCAACAGCGCAGGCTTCTATCCAAACGCCACGATCACGGTGCACGTTGGTGCAACGATTGCTTACTGCCGTCCGAACCCCTTCGGCGAGTGCTTACTAACCATTTCGAAACCGCCCCTGGGGGCTGACGCGATCTACGCGACCTACACCGGTTACGGGAGGTCGTATCAATCGCCAACGTCGCACGTCGAGGTCCAATGACTGGTGCTGAAAACGGTTCAGCGCCCGAGCCGCGCCCGTGACGTCAAAAGAGAACAGGTAGCCATTCCGAGTTCGAGGCCATCTTTTTAGTTGGTTTTTACCCCCTTCCAACGAACTCCTCACGACCGCAGTTCACACTGGAACAAGGTGAAAAAGCGGAGAGGAACTCCCAATGGATTGGAACACAGGGTATGAAGACGGTGTGCAGGCGGAGCCGACCGCTCTCGGGGCGCCGCGCAGGAGTCCCCGCAAACGAGTCATGCTGGCCTTGTCCGCACTCGTGTTGGTACTCGTGGCAGGAACGTCCGGCTTCTTCATAGGTCACGCCAATCAGAACGCCACCACCGCTGTCGCCAAGTCCGGAACGACGGTGCCGCGCTCCGGCGGTAGCGGGAACTTTGGATTCAACGGGGGCTACCCCAACGCTCCGGCGACGCCCACCGGGAGCGCTCCTTCGTCGCAAGCCAACGCGGCCGCTGCGAAAATCGCCGCCTCGGTTGATCCCGGTTTGGTGGACATCACCACACAACTCTCGTTACAGCAGGGCACGGCCGCTGGCACGGGCATGATCATCTCATCCGACGGTCTCATACTCACGAACAATCACGTGATCGACGGAGCAACGTCAATCTCGGTACGTGACGTGGCGACCGGCAAGGTGTACATGGCGAAGGTCGTCGGTTACGACGTGTCGTCCGACGTGGCCGTCCTCCAGCTGAAGAACGCGTCTGGTCTCACCACCATCACGACAAACACCACGGCCGTCACCAAAGGCGAGTCGGTGGTGGGTATCGGCAACGCTGGTGGCACGGGCGGCACACCGAGCTACGCCGCGGGCTCGGTACTAGCCAAAGACCAGTCGATCACGGCTGGCGATAGCGGCAACCCAACGGGCTCTGAAATATTGAGCGGCCTCATCGAGATCAACGCGAACATCCAGCCAGGTGACTCGGGCGGAGCACTCGTGAACAGCAAGGGACAGGTCATTGGCATGGACACCGCCGCAGCGGCCAACAATGGTCCCGTGTTCAACTCCGACACGTCGACGACCACGCAGGCGTACGCCATTCCGATCGGCACGCCTCTCGCTGTCGCCACGTCGATTGAAAACGGCAGTTCGTCGTCCTCGGTACACGTCGGCGCCACCGCGTACTTCGGCATCGAAGTCGACCCCACGTCACCGGGCGCGTTCGCCGGCGTCGGCGGTGGAACACCGAGCTCGACCGGCGGCGTCACCGTCGCGGGAACGCTCGCTGGTACGCCCGCATCGAAGTCCGTGCTGACCGCGGGCGACGTCATCGTCTCTGTGAACGGAGAGACCGTGACGACCATCACGTCTCTCGACACGATCTTGCAGACACTGAAACCTGGCGACACCGTGCACGTTGGCTACACCACCACCAGTGGTACGCAGGCGAGCCTCGACCTTGTTCTTGGCTCGGGACCACCCCAATAACTCGTTCCCGAGTCGGGTTCACGACGCCCGTGGGCCCGACTCGAGAATGTGGAAGGCTGACGGTTTCACAAATCGAGAACGCCGCACTGGTCCCGACAACCGCGCCAATCGCAGCCTTAGTCCTACGCGAACGCGATTCGCATCGTTCGAGGCACCAGCGAACTCGCCGCGTGAACCCTCAACACGGACGCGGAACTCACGTGGCGGACGCGTCGATGCATCGTTGAGTTGTCAGTCCGACTGCGAATGATGTTCCGCCGATGGTAGCCGTCGGCGAACCCTGGCGTCGTCGCTGGCTCACCTGGCGAGGAGCTGGGATGAGAACGCCGGCCGACTCATAGTACGTTGACACGGTATGCGACTTGACGACTGGTTCTTGAGCCCCGAAGAACGGGGGAACCCGACGTCCGAGATCGACGCCGATCGTTCTCGAGGCGTGGCGTGGACCGAGGGCAACCTCGTCGAGTCCCTGATCCACGGCGCCCCGTACTTCCACCGGCTCGCCGAAGCGATCTCGGGCCTCGCGCCCCACGACGAGGTGCGCTTCACGGACTGGCGCGGCGACGGCGACGAACGCGTGTCGCCCGACGGGCCTACGATCTCGACGCTCTTGGCCGACGCGTGCCGGCGTGGTGTTGACGTGCGTGGGCTGTTGTGGCGTTCGCATAGCGATCGTTTCGCGTTCAGTTCCAAGGAGAATCGCCGTCTCGCCGTCGAGGTCACGAAAGCCGGCGGTGAGGTCCTACTCGACGAGCGGGTGCGTCGGGGAGGATCACATCACCAAAAGGTGATACTCGTACGCCACCCCGGCGATCTCGAACGTGACGTGGCCTTCATCGGTGGAATCGACGTCAGTCACGGTCGTCGCGATGACGCCACCCACCGCGGCGACGAGCAAGTGATCAAGTTGGACCCCCGCTACGGTGCGCGTCCCCCTTGGCACGACGTCCAGTTGGCGGTCCGTGGACCTGCCGTCACCGAGATCGATCTGACGTTCCGCGAGCGATGGGAGGACCCGACGCCCCTCAACCACGCCGGCCGAATGAGGGCATTGATCTCCCGCGTGGCGTCGCGCGACCGTCTGGCGCAACCACTCCCCACTCGTCTCGGAACACCAACGCCGACGGGCGGCCACGCCGTGCAGGTACTTCGCACCTACCCGTCGAGGCGACCCCGCTATCCCTTCGCGCCCAACGGCGAGCGAAGCGTCGCGCGAGCGTTCGCGAAAGCGATCGATCGTGCGCGGACGTTGATCTACATCGAGGACCAGTACTTTTGGTCAGTCGAAATTGCGGAACTCCTCGCTGACGCCTTGTGCCGACGCCCTGACTTGCAGGTCATCGCGGTCGTTCCGCGGTACCCGGACAAGGACAGCAAGATGTCGGGACCACCGAGCCGGCTCGCGCAAGCGCGAGCCATCGACATAGTGAAACACGCGGGTGGCGAACGTGTTGGCTTCTACGACATCGAGAGTGAGACCGGTACGCCCGTCTACGTGCACGCCAAGGTCTGCGTCATCGACGACGTGTGGGCGACGGTCGGATCCGACAATCTGAATCGCCGCTCGTGGACGCACGACTCTGAACTCTCCTGCGCCGTGATTGACGGTGAACTCGACGACCGGGCCCCGCTTGATCCCGGAGGCTTAGGTGACGGCAGTCGCAAGTTCGCGCGCGCGTTGCGACTGGAATTGTGGGCTGAGCACTTAGGGAGAACGACCAGCGATCCGAAGCTCCTCGACTTGGCGCACAGCTCCGTTCTTTGGAAAGAGTCCGCCGCCGACCTCGAGAGCTGGGACCCGGAGGACAGCATCAAGATGAGACCCAAGAGTCGGATTCGTTCGCACGTGATCGAACCGGTCGCTTCGGGGAGTCGGCGTTGGGCTGACGTTGCGTACCGTTTGATTTTCGACCCCGACGGCCGCCCACTGAGTTTTCGGTTGAGGCGCCGCTTCTGACGAATTCCGTAGGTAAGGCGCCTCGGGACGTATAGTTGGCTCGAAGGCGCCGAGACCACGCTTCCTTCTCCCTTGACCGCTGGCCAGGTGGAATATGGAGGGAAGTACCGAAGTGGTTTCGGCGAGAACAATCTTCATCGCTCGTAGCGGCGCACCTACCATTTCCGTCATCGGGGCCAGCCCATTGGGTCGCGGGCGCGCAACTCTCAGCGGCCCGGACGTCTACCGGATGGCTTCAGTTAGACACTCGCGGCGAACCGGTCCCAACGCCCACGTCACGCACCGATCACACTGCCTTCACCTGCAACGCACGCAGAGAATAAACTTGATCCAGGAAAAGCGCACTCGAACTGGCGAAACACTCAATTCGAACCTGGACGGTAACCATGACTGACGTGGCGAAGGGTAGTTCCAACGTATCGATCGCTCGCGGCAACGACGGAACTCGAATCACCTTTCTCGATCCGTCCGCCGACGGACCGGCGAATTCCTTGGCTCAGCGTCTAGCTCGAGGTCACGGCGTCATTGCCATCGCGATCGCCACGATTGTTTCGTTCGTCCTCCTGGCACTCGTCATCGCCGCCTTGGGTCTCTTGATTACCCACGTCCTCGCGCACGGGTCTCTCGGCGCGTGGGATCGCCACGTCAGCCGGTGGCTCGACAGACAACGCTTACGAACGATGAACCGATTCAGCGGTGACGCGACCAATCTCGCCGACACGTTCGAAGTAGCCGGTGGTGCCGCGATCGTCACGCTCGTGGTTCTCTTTCGACGGTGGGGACGACACGCGTTCCTGCTCGTCGCCAGTTTGGCCGTCGAACTTTCCGTCTTTCTCGCGACGAACTCCATCGTCAAGAGGCCGCGTCCGACGGTGCACCATTTAGGGGGCACGCCTTCGACGTACGGCTACCCGTCGGGTCATACGGCCGCGGCCGTCGTCCTCTTTGGCGGCATCGTCATCCTCGTCACGGTCGCCACGAAGCGGCGGGTCCCGCGCATCGCGGCGTGGGTTGTCGCCGTCGCGTTGACCTTGGCTGTTGGACTCTCGCGGGTTTACCGTGGCGAGCACTACCCGACCGACGTGATCGCTGGCGCGCTCTTGGGAATTGGCTCTTTAGCGGCCGGCGTCTTCATCATCCGCGTGGCCGGCGTCGACCGCGCTGAGAGACCCCACGCCAAGAAGCCCCTGTCGACCAAACGTGTCGCCCAACTGAAAGAGACGCCGCAGTGACGTCCGTCGCCGTCATCGCTCATCGGAACAAGACGCTTGGCGGTGGTCTCGCGGAGCTTCGCACCGTACTAACGGAGAAAGGGTTCCCAGATCCGATCTGGTACGAAGTGCCCAAGAGCCGCAAGGCCCCGAAGCTCGCACGAAAAGCTGTCGCGGATGGCGCGGACCTGCTTTTCATCTGGGGTGGCGACGGGACGGTCCAACAGTGCGTCGACGCCGTTGCCGGAAAAGCCGTGGACTTGGCGATCTTGCCGGCGGGTACCGCAAATTTACTCGCGAACAATCTGGAGATCCCGATCGATCTCCGTGGGGCCGTCGACGTTGGTCTGAACGGCGACCGACGAACGCTGGACGTCGGGGTGCTGAACGGCGAGCGATTCGCCGTCATGGCCGGCGTCGGTTTTGACGCCATCATGATGCGTGACGCCGACGGCGAATTGAAGAGTCACCTTGGCCGTTTGGCCTACGTTTGGACCGGCGTTCGCGCCACCCACATGACATCACGCAAGGTCCGCATCGAAGTCGATGGTGAACCGTGGTTCAAAGGAAAAGCGAGTTGCGTGCTGCTGGGCCAAATGGGCAGCTTGGCGAGCGGTATCGTCGCCTTCCCCGATGCCCGCCCCGATGACGGACTCTTGGAGATCGGCGTCGTCACGGCAGAAAACGCGCTGCAGTGGGCGCGGGTTCTGAGTCGCTTGGTGGTTGAGGACGCCAAGCATTCGCCGCTTGCCCAGATGGGCCAGGGGCGCAGGGTGGACATCAAGCTCGATCGACCGACGACGTACGAACTCGACGGCGGCGCGCGAACCGCGAAGAAGAGATTTCGAGCCACCGTCGAGCCCGGGGTCATCACCGTACGGGTTCCACAGAAGGAGCAGCCATGAGTAGTGCTTCGCTCGTTCCAGAGACGCGAGGTCTCGCCGGTGACGACGCGTGGAAAGTTCTCAAGCGCACTGGTTGGGGTCGCCTTGCGAAGGACTCATTTCAACGTTTACGGGTAGCCGACGGATTCAGTCATGCCCGATCGCTCGCGTATATGATCTCGCTCGTCGCCATCGAGGGACTAATTGGCTTGGTCGGACTCGCGAGCGTTCTTCATAAGGGCAGTGTCACCGCGATGATCGACGCCACACTGCACCGCACCGTTCCTGGTCCGGCCGGGCAGGTGCTCACCACCGCCGTGACCCAGGCACACCGCGTCGCCGCTGCCCATCACTACAACGCCCTGCTCTTTGGCCTCATCGGCGGCGTGGTGGTTGCGACCACGGCGATGGGCCAACTCGAACGGGGACTCAATCGCATCTACGGAGTCGAGCAGGACCGTCCGACTCTGAAGAAGTACGGGCTTGCACTGTTTTTCGCGCTGAGTGTCGGCGCACTTTGTGCGGCGGCGTTCGTGTGTCTCGCGTTCGGCCGGAGTCTTTTTCACGCAACGAACAACGCCGCACTCTCGTCATCCTGGGCAATTGTTCGCTGGCCGCTCGGCGTCGGCTTGACCGCCGTCGCGGTCACGGTGCTCTTTCGCTGGTCGCCACGGCGATGCCAGCCACGGCTATCATGGCTGGCCTTCGGTTCTGGCGTGTCGGTGTTCTTATGGGGAGTGGCGACGGCTCTCTTAGGCCTCTTTTTCTCGAGGAGTTCTTCGTTTGGCTCGACCTACGGCCCTTTGGCCGGCGTGGTGGCGCTCCTCGTGTGGAGCTTGCTGTCGAGCGTCGCGTTGTTTTACGGCGCGGCCGTCGCGGCGCAACTCGAAGCGGTCAGGGCCGGTGCCGGCGCACCGCAGGACGCGCACAAAGTGACCGAATCGGATCCCGCGACGGTTCGAGGAACGGTAGCGGCGCCGTGAACACCGAGAGTGCGCAAGACGGCGCGAGGGAACCACACGAGGCGATCGCCCGAGCACGACGCACGCTCGAGGGCGTCGTGGGCATCCCCGCGACGGAGGGAAACCGCGTCACGGTACTGCGCAACGGGCAAGAGATCTTTCCAGTGATGCTCGAGGCCATTGATCGTGCGGAGCACACCATCGACTTTCTGACCTTCGTCTACTGGAAGGGTGAGATCGGCACCGAGATGGCTGGCGCGCTCTCTGGACGGGCTCGTGCGGGGGTCCGAGTTCGGGTGCTCTTGGACGCCTGGGGGTCGCACCCCATCGAAGAACAACTCATCGACGAGATGATCGGCGCCGGGGTCGACTTGCGATGGTTTCGTCCCCTCAGTCGCCTACACGTGCACGACGTCAATCACCGCACGCACCGCAAAGTGCTCGTGGTCGACGAGTCGGTGGGCTTCACCGGCGGCGTGGGCATTTCCGATCTGTGGCTTGGCGACGCGCGTAACGAACACGAATGGCGTGACACCCACTTCAAGGTCGAGGGCCCCGCCGTTGACGGACTGCGCGCCGCGTTTCTGGACAACTGGGCGGAAGCCGACCCGACCATCTTCGACGCCGCGTTCGACCGCTTTCCGAGCCAACCTGCTCCGGGCCGCAGCACCGTGCAGTGCGTGCGCGGCGCGTCGGCGACGGGCGGCAGCGATCTGCGAAGCGTCTTTCAAACCCTCTTGCAGCTGGCCACACGACAACTACGCGTGACGACGGCCTACTTCGTTCCCGACGACGATCTCACGAAGCGTCTCTGTGACGCCGCCGAGCGCGGCGTGCGGGTACAGATCCTCCTTCCTGGACCTTTCGCCGACAAGCGTTTCGTGCAACTCGCGGCGGAGATGGACTACGAGGAACTCGTCGATGCCGGCGTCGAACTTTGGAACTTCCAGCCCTCGATGATGCACGCGAAGGTCATGACGGTGGACGGCCTCATCGCCAACGTTGGTTCGGCGAATTTCAACACCCGATCCCTCAACTGCGACGAGGAGATCAATATGGTGATCTTCGATCCCGCGATCGCGCGCACCTTGGACGACCACTTCGAAGAGGATCTCGAACGTAGCGTCCGCATTGACGCGCAGCGTTGGAAGAAGCGCTCACTGTTCCAACACGCCAAAGAACAACTCGTCGCTCCCTTGCGACCCGTTTCATAGGAGTCCACACCAGTGCTCGTCCTCTCCCTCACACTTGTGGCGATCGTCGTTCCCGGCCTCGCCGCGGCGTTACTCGCGTACCGCTGGCCCCAGAGCGCCCCGACGGCGCCCAAGCTCGACGTCGACACGGTCCAGAGCGAAGTTCGTCGACACCCCGGCGGGGCCGGATTCATGCGCTCGCGACTCGATCCGAACTCCGTGACCGGTCTGGTCTTGAGTGCAGCAGTCATTCTGTTCGCCGTCGGGGCAGTCGCCGTGGGGATCATCCTGTTCATGATCCACACCAACTCTGGATTTGCCCGACTGGACCGCAGCGCCAGTCTGTTTGGAGCACACCACGCGACCGCGCTTTCCACTCGAGTCTTGAAGGTGTACACCCAACTCGGCGGAGCCCTCGTGATCGTCCCGCTCGGCGTGGTCATCGCGATCGTCGAATGGATTCGCCAGCGATCCCTCGCTGTCGTCACGTTCCTCATCCTCGTCGTCGGAGGACAGTTCCTCGTCGCCAACGTCATCAAATCAATCGTGGGTCGCGCCCGCCCCCACTTCGATCAGCTGACGGGTTTTTCCGGGACGTCGTTTCCGTCCGGTCATGCCGTAGCTACCTCCGCGTGTCTTGCGGCGTTCGCTCTGGTTATTGGTCGACGACGGTCCTTACTGGTGCGGTCGATCCTCGCGGGCGTCGCCGTTGGTCTCGCCACCGGCATCGCGTGGACTCGAGTCATGCTCGGCGTGCACTGGTTGACCGACGTGTTGGGCGGATTGGCGCTCGGCTGGGCGTGGTTCGCCCTCTGTTCGATTGCCTACGGCGGCTATCAGCTTCGATTCGGAGCTCCAGCAAAGACCGCGGCGCGGGCCGTCCCCCCTCGAAGTACGTCGCGCGAAGAGTCCCGTTGACGTACGGCCGGAAGGTGACCGAGGTACGTTGAAGTTGCATACGGACGAGTCGTAGGCGTTGTACGACTCGTAGTCGAGCAGGTCGTAGAGGTCCGAAAGATGGCGCGTCTCGCCGAGCATCGGCGTCAGAATTCCCTCGCGCGTAATGGTGTCGAGCGCTCGCACCGCGCTCCCCATGGCCAGTCGCAAGAGCGACACTGGGAGTAGTGACGTGCGTGCTGCAATAGTTGACAGCATGTCGAATCAAGATCGCTACTCACATGGCCACCACGAATCGGTCCTTCGAAGCCATCGCTGGCGCACCGTGGCGAACTCTGCGGCCTTTCTCTTGCCACGTATGACGCCCGAAATGGACGTGCTGGACGTGGGCTGCGGGCCCGGCAACATTACGATCGACCTTGCCGGCGTGGTGGTGTCGGGCCGCGTCACCGGCATTGACCTCTCCGCCGACGTCATCGAGCTCGCGCGCGCGTCGCTCCTCGAAAGGGACGTCACCAACGTGGGCTTCGAGGTCGGCGACGTGTACCGCCTCTCGTTCGCCGATAGTTCCTTCGACGTGGTGTACGCGCATCAGGTCTTGCAACATCTGAGCAATCCAGTCGTCGCCCTTAGCGAAATGCGCCGCGTGTTGCGCGACGGCGGTCTCCTGGCCGTTCGCGACAGCGACTACGGTGGCTTTACTTGGTCGCCGGACAGTCCAGTCCTGGATCGCTGGATGGAGATTTACCAGGCCCTAACCAGAAAGAACAACGTGGACGCGAACGCTGGACGACACCTTCGCGCCTGGGTGCGACGTGCAGGTTTTTCAGAAATGGACGTGTCGAGGTCGAGTTGGACGTACTACCGACCGGAGGAGCGCACCTGGTGGGGACAGCTCTGGGCCGATCGCGTGCGAGAGAGTGAGTTCGCCCGCCAGAGTCTCGAGTATGGACTTACGACGGAGGAAGAACTGAACTCAATCGCTGACGCATTCTTGGAGTGGGCGAGCAACGACGATGGTTTCTTCAATTTGGTACACACCGAAGTACTCGCCACTCGCTAACGATCGCTCGAAGGACTTTTCTCACACAGAACAGCGCACGATCACCCTCGCTGCGATCAAAAGCAACATCGAGAAACAGAGCGACGAACGTAGTGACACGACTCCACTATCTACTCGAAAGCACGTGCTGAACGATGGCGCAACGTTATGGTGGCCGAGCGCGTTGCGCCATTTCTCTACGCGCTTTGGACACCGTGGTGGCACCCCGCGCGGGAGGCGAAAAAGACGTCGACATCAGGGAACTTCCCCAACGTGTGCCGACAAATTTTGTAGGATACGTTAGATGCTCGCCACCACACTTCCCCTCGGATGGCGACTCGCAATCATCTTCGTCGCTGGTGTCGCTGCCGGCATCTCCAACGGCATCGCCGGCGGGGGAACGTTCCTCACGTTTCCGACCTTGCTGGCCCTCGGGGTGCCGACGCTCCAAGCGAATGTTTCCTCTACCGTAGGAATGGTGCCGAGTGCACTCGGCGGCATCCGTGGGTTCCGACGAGAGATATCGAACCATAAACGACTTCTGCGTGAACTCGCGGTGCCGTGCGTCTTGGGTGCCTGCAGCGGCTGCGCGCTCCTGTTGGGGGGTTCGAATCAGACGTTCACGAGCGTTGTACCGTGGCTCATCGGTGCCGCCACGGTGATCTTCGCCGCCGCTCCGCGCATTACGAAACTGCTCGCCCAGAGAGACCTCAGCGACAACGCGAACCCCGTGCGACGCCGCTCGCTCTTCGTTGGCATCTTCATCGCCTCGGTCTACGGAGGATACTTTGGCGCCGGACTCGGCATCGTGCTGCTAGCGGTGATGGCCCTCACGCTGCCCTTTGAGATTTACGAGATCCAGGGCATACGCAACACGTTGGGGTTCATGATCAACGCGGTGTCGTCCGTTGTCTTTATCATCCGCGGACACCTCGACGTCGACGCGGTCTACGTCATTTTGCTCAGCTCGTTGATCGGCGGCTGGCTCGGTACGCTGCTCATTCGCCGTGTCACGCCCAACGTTGTGCGCGCCCTTGTGATTCTCGTCGGTGCCGGGACGACGATTCGTCTGGCGATCGGGTCGTAGTTCAGTCCGAGTTCAACGAGCGACTTGAGAGAGTCGTTCAGGTCTCGTTCGTCGGTGAAAGACCCGTTCCGAGCAGACGATGACGAACGCGAGCACACCGATGGGCACCAGCGGAGCGAAACGTGGAACACGAAGGGCGATGAAGGCGCCGAATCCCGCGCCGCCGATCAGGGCCAGGAGGAGAAGGATGCTGCGACCCGAGATGGGATCCTTGCGTTTTGCGACCCCCGCGAGCAGCTGCGTCAGCGTACCGGTGAGATAGGTGGTGGACAGACCACTGATGCCAAAGCGCAGCGTCGCCGCACTTTGCACACCCAAGGCGACCGCGTTGATGCTGAGCATCGCGTACTCCGCCGCGCCCGTGGGAGCGCCCGAGGCGATCTCCCACCAGGTCGCGAAGATGAACAACACCACCAACTCCAGAACCAACGCTTTGAGGATAGGCCGAGGCCAGACCTCGTCGTCCTCGAGGGCGTGCCCCGCTACTCGTGCGCCCACCAAGCTGCCCGCGACGAATCCGAGGAACGCGACGCCCGTGTGCAGCGCGAGCGACACGTCACCTTTACCCGCGGCGACGCCGAGCAACACCATGTTTCCCGTCATCACGCTCGTAAAGACCCCACCGAGACGGGTGAAGCCAATGGCATCAATCGAGCCCGTCACCAGCGTCAACAGGATGACGAGGGCGTCACGAGCGCGCGCTGGCGTCCAGAACGCGCTCTCGCGAAGAGTCGCCATGGACCTTATTCGTCGCGGGCCGCACGCGCGGCCGCGCTGCCGCCGAGGAAGGACTCTACGAACAGTGGATTCTGTTCCAAGTCTTTGGGCGCGCCCTCGAGGACGACCTTGCCACCCCCGAGTACGTACGTCCAGTCGGAGATGCGAAGGGCGGCCTTCGCTCGCTGCTCGACGAGCAACACGGTTGAGCCGTGGTCCGCGAAGCCTCGCACGAACTCCTCGAGTAGTTGCGTCGCCACCATGGGCGCCAAGTTCGCCGTCGGCTCGTCAAGCACCAACACCGACGGTGACAACATCAAGACCCGGCCCATCGCCAGCATCTTTCGTTCGCCACCGGAAAGTTTGCCGGCCTTCCTCGTCATCATTGCCTTGAGTTTCGGGAAGAAGTCGAGCACCGCGTCGATGCGAGCGGGGATCTCGCTGCGGTTGAGGAGGTAGCCGCCGATCTCTAAGTTCTCCTTCACCGACAACGGCGGAAAGACGTCGTCAATCTGGGGAACGTAGCCCACGCCCAGCTTGGCGACCTCCTCGGGCGCGAGGTTCGTGATCTCGTTCTCAGCGACCGTCACGTGACCTTCGAGCACCTTGACGACACCGACGAGTGATTTGAGCAGCGTGGACTTACCCGAACCGTTGGGTCCCACGATGGAGACGACCTTTCCCGGCGTTGCTTCGACGGCGATGTCGCGCACGATGGCCCGACCGTCGTACCCCGCGCTGAGCCCCGTGGTGCTCAGCACCAGTCCCTGCTTAGTGAGTTCAACCGACAAGGTACGCCTCCACCACTTCAGAGTTTGCTCGGAGTTCCGCCATCGTGCCTTGGGCGAGGACGCGGCCCTCGGCCAAGACGATCACGGGGTCACAGAACTCGTCGGTGATCGCAAGTTCGTGCTCGACCATCACGATGGTCATCCCGCCCTCGCAGAGCTTGGTGAGGTGATTGCCGATCTTGCGCGCGAGGTTGGCGTGCACCCCCGCCATGGGCTCGTCGAGCAACAACACTTTGGGTTCCGCGAGCAACGCGCGCATGATCTCGACGAGTCGTCGCTGACCACCCGAGAGTCCGCCGGCGTACGCGTCGGCGTACTGTGAGAGCCCGAAACCCTCCAAGATCTCCTCGGCCCGTTCGATGTTGGCCTTATCGTCGGCGCCCCAGAAGCGCCGTCCTCGGACCGATCCCCAGAAGGAGTCGCCAGACTGTCTGGGAATCGCGCAGACCAAGTTCTCCAAGACGGTGAGCTTCTTGAACTCACTCGCCAGTTGGAACGTTCGAACGATGCCCATCTGCGCTCGCTTGTACGAAGGCACGTGCGTGATGTCGTTCCCTTCGAACATGATCGTGCCCGACGACGGCGAGAGCGTGCCGGCCAGCATCGCCAAGGTCGTCGACTTGCCGGCGCCGTTGGGGCCGATCATGCCCGTGAGACGGCCCTGTTCGATCGTGATGCTCACGTCCGATACGACCGTGACGCCGTTGAAGCTCTTCGTGAGCAGCTCCGTCGAGAGAATCGGGTGATGGTCGTTCACGACCGAGGTCGTGGGGAGGACGGCGCGAAAGTTGAACTCGTCAATGGCCCCGATGTTCACGGAGTCGTCGTCATCACTGGACGCCACGACCTCGACGGGCGTCCGACCGACGACGGTGCTGAGTACGCGACGCCGTTCGGGGAGGATGCCGTTCGGACGGAACCAGAGGAAGAGGATGATCAAGAGACCGATGGCGACCCATTCGAGGGCCGGCACCAAGGACGGCGGCCCGAAGGCCGGCAGGAAACGCGTGATCTCCTCGAAGCCCAGCGGCACCAGGATCGCGCCGAGCACGGCTCCCTTGTGATTGCCGGCGCCGCCGATGATGATGGCGGCGAAGAGGACGATCGTCTCGGCGTAGCCCCACGCCCCCGGCGCCCACAGACTGATGAAGCCGACCAGTACGGCCCCACTCAAGCCGGCGATCATCCCACCCAGCACGAGAACGCTGGTCCGCTGACCGCGTAGGTTCTTGCCCAGCGAGTCGGCCACGACGTCGTTGTCGCGCATGGCGCGAAGCGAACGCCCGAAGGGCGACTCCGTGATCCGACGGAGGAAGAAGTACACCAGGACCGCGAGCACGATCGCGACCGCGCCGTAGGCCAACTGATAGCCGATGCCCTGCGGGTCAAAGATGCTCTGCAGCGGCGCGGGGACGATGGAGATGCCCGCGTCGCCGTTCAAGAAGGGGATGTAGTTCTTGACGAGCAGATTCAACAGCACCGCCGAGACCAACAACCCGACGGCGGCGAAGTCACCACGCAGACGCTTACCAACTAAGAACACGAAGGGCAGCGCTAAGAGGCCACCCACGATCGCGGCGCCGATCCACGGCAGCGGCCACGTGAGGTTCCATCCGAGGACGTACTGCTGGAATCCGCCGTTGCTCGTGGCCGCGTGCGGCATCGAGAGGATCGCCGCGGTGTACGCACCGGCGGCCTGGAAGATGATGTAGCCGAAGTTGGAAATGCCGGCGACACCGAACTCCATGTTCAACCCGAGACAGGCCAGAGCGTCGACCGCGCCGTACACCATGATGGTCGTTAGGTAAAACCACATTAGAGAGTTTTCTCGCTTCCAAAGAGTCCGTAGGGTCGAAACGCGAGCATTCCAAGTAACACGAGGAACGCGATTACTTCCTTGTAGTCGGCGGTGATGTACGCCGCGCTGATCTCGGTGGCCAGTCCGATGACGAGGGCGCCCAACATCGCGCCGTACGGTTCGCCGGGACCCCCCAAGAACATGGCCGCCAGCAAGAGCACGATATAGAGCTCGGCACTCGTCGCTTCGAACACCCCTGAGTTCATGGCGAACACGGTCCCGGCGAGTCCGCAGAGCGCGCCCGAGATGATCCACGTCATGGAGATGATGAACTTCGTCTTCACGCCACTGTTGCGAGCGAGGTTCGGATTGGCCGAGGTCGCGCGCATGGCCTTACCCATCCGGGTGTACTTGAGTAGCCAGTGGATCAAGATCAGCACCCCGGCGCAGATTGCGAAGATGATCAACTGCACGCCGCTGAGGAGCATCCCCAGAATGTGGAACTCGTGCCCTTGGCTCATCGTGTAGGAGACGTAGGAGCCGCCGACGATCCCCTGAAGGCCGAAGGTCCCGCAGAGGTCGACGCCGAGCGAGACGATCACCAAGGTGATGGGGATGAGATTTCGACGCTGAAAGGGCGTGTAGATGAATCGGTTCAAGAGCCACGAGACGATGGAGCCGCACGCCACCCCCGCGAAGAGGGCGATCCAGATGGAGGCGCCTCGTTGATTGAAGTAGTAGGTGACGTACGCGCTGTTGATCATGACCGAGCCGTAGGCCAGATTCAGGACGTTGGTCACCGCGAACTGCATGGTGAAACCCACCGTCGCGATGGCGAGCACAGCCGCGGTGATGAGTCCGAAGCCAAACGAAGACATGAAGACACTCAAGAGAATTCCTTTTTGACATCAACCTCCAGTGGGACCTACTGCAGGCATCGACTGGGGGACTTTGAACTAATCAGGTGCGAACGATTGATAGGTACGAAACTGCCACGACGACGAAAGGAAACGACACCCCACGACCGCGGCAACGATTCGTCATCGTTGTCGCGGTCGTGGAGCGACGTACTACAACGTCCTTACAGCTTGCTGAGTTGCGCCGCGCTCAACGTACCGGAAGAGACGGTTCCGCCGGTCGCCGTGTACTGGGCGTCCTCGAAGGCGCCGAACGCAGTCTGGTACGCGTCGAAGCTGTAGAAGCCACCGACACCCTCGTAGTGGATCTTCTTGTGCGCCTTCAGCGCCGCGACACCGGCCGCGTACGAGGTGACCACGGTCGCCCCGGGCACGCCGTTCGCGATCTTCAAGATGTCCTTCTTGTAGACCGATCCCTTGGTCGACTTCGACATCACCATCGCGAGTGCCGCGAGGTTAATGCCGTCGTAGAGGTGGACCGTGCCGTTCGCCGACAGCAACGTTGAGAAGTTGCCAACGCCCTTTACTTTGCCGGCCTGCGCCAAGACCAACCTCTTGAACAGCGGGTACGCAGCCGTGGCGGCTGGCGCGACCTGATTGTCCGCGTCGAAGCTCTTGATGAAGGTGGCCACGGGAATGCTTGCCGTGACGCCCGAGTAGAACGTCGGGTCAATCATGGCTGACGTGCCAATGACCGGGATCATCTTGTTACCGTTGAGTTGGTAGATCTCGGTCAACAGAGCTACGCCCGCCGCACCCAGCGCTTCCATCAGAATCGCGTCGGGGTGCGCGCTCACGATGGCCTGCGCCTCAGTTTGGAACGACGTGGCACTGATGTCCAACGTCTCGTTGGCGACGACCGAAGCTCCGGCATCTTTTCCGATGGCGGTGATGGCCGGCTGCACGAACGTCTGGGAACCAGCGTCGTTACCGAAGGCCAAGGCCAACTTCTTGTAGCCCTTGTTCTGCGCGATGGCGACCATGGCGACCGCGTCCGCGGCGTCTGGCGGCACGAGACGGAAGAAGTAGGGGAACTTGACGTTGTCAAACTCCGACTCACCCGTCATGCAGAACGACACCGTGCTGTTGGCACCAAAGACTGGCACCACCGTCGATGCTTCGTCCGACGTGCAGCCAATCACGAGTGCCAGGTTGGACGTGGTCGCGTACATCTGGCGCACCGCGGGCACCGCGTCGGCGGGGTCACCACGAGTGTCCACGGTCTTGCACTTCACCTTGTGGCCCGAGATGCCGCCAACCTTGTTGATCTCCTGCGTCGCGGCGAGGCACGCGGTCGCGTACTTCGGCCCGAGCACGGCGTCAACACCGGTGAACGGAGCGACCGTGGCGATGGTGATGGACGAGCTCGACGCGTGTGCCACGCCTCCGGGCAGTCCGATCGCCATCGTCGCCAACGCCATCACCGGCGCGACGAACCAGGTCACTTTCTTGCGCAGACGCGCTAATCGCGTCTCCCCCGATAAAACTAACGACATTCCCCTCATGATTCCCCCCATTTGGTTTCTTGTTTACTGCAAAGTGCAGATCCTTAAAGCGACGCGGTTTGGGCCACTTGTGGCCTCCATGGCCAGTCCAAGGGGGCTCCTTCTTCGGCCACGACACGGTTCGAAATGGTGCCGATGCCCTCGACGGTGACTTCGATGAGGTCCCCCGGCAAGAGCCAGACGGGCGGGGTGCGCGCGAACCCGACACCGCCGGGCGTGCCGGTGGCGATGACGTCACCCGGACGAAGTGTGGTGAACGAGGAGAAGTACTCGATCGCCTTCGCGACGCTGACGATCATGTCCGACGTGCGAGCGGACTGCATGGTCTCGCCGTTCAAGACCGTGGAGATCGCGAGGTCCGTCACGTCGACTTCGT
>Ga0207933_1000874_pt1 | contig 26094 bp, 29 predicted proteins | sample NGESurdeep092012_4_FD_184488 | JGI IMG/M metagenome (GOLD analysis project Ga0207933, IMG submission 184488) | Arctic peat soil microbial communities from Barrow, Alaska - NGEE Surface sample F53-3 deep-092012 (SPAdes) | ecosystem: Environmental > Terrestrial > Soil > Wetlands > Peat ... | reverse complement strand
TGAGGGTGGTGAGCGGGATCGAGGCGAGAGTCGACATGCGGCCATTTTATCGCGGCCAGGTGATAAAGTGGCGGGTATGAAAAAGATCTCCGCTGCGTTGTCCTTGGTGTTGACCGTAGTATTGCTGGCCGCCGGCGTGGCCCAGGCGCAGGAGCGGCCCGCGATCACCGGTATCGCGTTTGTGCGCATGTATAGCGCCGATATGGCGGCTTCCGAGGCGTTCTATAAGACGCTGGGTTACACGAAAGTTTCCGCCGGCAACGGTCTGGAGCGCTACGGCGTGAATACCGCGCAGTGGTTGGAAGTGGAGCCGCTGCCGTCACCGTCGACCGAGACGCGGATGCCTGAGGTGGCGTTTACGACCCGCAATGTGGCGGCGTTGGAGCGGTATCTCGTCAAGCACAAGGTGGTTGTCGTCGACAAGCAGAAGGGCGAGTTTACCGTGCATGATCCCGAGGGCAACCTGATCGGGTTTGTGCAGCAGGGTGCGGTTGGCCCGACGCTGCCTTTGTCGCCGTCGGCCTCGTCGCGGCGGATTATCCATGCGGGTTTCATTGTCCGCGACCGCGCTGCCGAGGACGCTTTTTATCGCGATCTGCTTGGCTTCAACCTCTACTGGCACGGCGGAAAGACCGATGCGACCACCGACTACGTCGCCATGCAGGTGCCCGATGGGACCGACTGGCTGGAGTACATGCTCAACAACCGCGCCGACCCGGACGCCCGCACACGCGGCCTGATGAACCACTTTTCGCTGGGCATCGCGCAGATGAGCACTGCGATCGCGGCACTCGCGCGCGACGGCTGCACCGACAAAAATTGCAGCAAGACGCAGATGGGAGTCGACGGCAAGGTGCAGATGAACGTCTACGACCCCGACCTGACGCGGATCGAGTACATGGAGTTCAGGCCGTCGGGGAAGATCTGCTGCTCGGAGTTTCAGCGGCCGCACCCGACCGAAGTCGAAAACAAATAGCCGTTGAGGGCTGCGGCGGGTTCGACGGCTAGAGCAGCCGCTTGCGCCGCCGGAGGAGTCCAGCCGCAGAGGCGATGCCGGTGCCGAGCAGCAGCAGGGAATTCGGCTCGGGTGTGACGGCGACCGGTGGCGGGGGAACGGAGGAGCCGGTCGTCGGCGGATTGCCGGCCGGCGGCCAGCCCAAAGGTGGCAGCCCCGAGGGCGGGCTTCCGGAAGGCGGCACGCCCGGAAACGGCATTCCCGGTGTGGGAGGGTAACCGTAGCCTGTGGGACCGCTGGACATCGGCGGCCCTCCGGGCCCGGAGTCGTCCGGCAGCGGAGGGCCGTCTGCCAACAGGGTGAAGGGCCCGGGCGCGTCTGTCGCGTCGACGGCAACATCCGGCGGCGCCGGGGCGGTTGCGGTTTCGATGGGCTGCACAATCGTCGCAATCGCTTCGTCGACGGTCTCGGCAGCGACATCGCAATAAAATCCCAGCACATCGGGGACCTGTGGCGAGGTAAACGAGCCCGGACGCAGGACCGGTTTCCTTCGGACCGGCTTGGCGTTCGGATGTTTCGCTCGCCACGCGGCCCACGCCGCCAATACCTTCTTGCTGTAGTGCCGCTTCTTTGCGACGACCTTCTCCGCGCTTTGGGTCGCGGCCTGCGCCACCCAACTGCGGCAGTGCGCATTCGACGCCAGCAGCACTCCCGTCGAACACGGGAGCAGCAGACTCCCAACCAAAATTAACTGCAACCGCTTTTTCACCCGGCCCTCTGCGTCGATCCAGTTTTTCTAAAACTCTGGATAAGCTCTGACCTCAGTACAGTGGATGCGCGGACGCCGCTGTTGTCGTTAAACAGGATTGACAACCGATCAATAGGTACTTACGCCGGTAACCGCGGCTTCGCGTCCACTGCCGCGTGCTGTCGCGGAACCGGACACATCCGCGGTCCGTTGCCGACAGGTGCTTCGGTCGTGCCGTTTTTCGCGGCGAACGGCAGGGCATCGTGGGGCAGTGGTAACGACCCAGCGGAACCAAGGTCACTGTGCCGCAATTTGTTGTGGGAGAGTTTGGCCTTTTCTCTTCGGGTCTCTCCAGGCTGTTGCGGAAATTTCGTCCCTATCTATAGGACAGCAGGCCTCAGCTTGACAGGTTAGGCGTAGGATATTTAGTGGCGTATCCCGCATAGTTGAGGCATTCCGACGAATGAGTTTTTTCGACGTTCTTTTTGGTAAGCCGCTTGCCACGAGCAACGAGCACAATGAGCATATCGGTGTAGCGACAGGCATTCCCATCTTCGGTCTGGATGGCCTGACCAGCGCCGCCTACGGCCCGGAAGCGGCGATGACGCTGATGATTCCGCTCGGTCTCTGGGGCGTCAGCCACTACCTGCTTCCGATCTTCACCGCCATCCTGGCGCTTCTCGTCATCCTCTATTTCAGCTATCGGCAGACCATCGTGGCCTACCCCAACGGTGGCGGGTCGTTTACCGTTGCGAGCGAAAACCTCGGCGACCAGGCCGGTCTGCTCGCCGCCGCGGCGCTGATGATCGACTACATCCTGACTGCGGCGGTGGGCATTTCCGCCGGCGTCACCGCGCTGGTCAGCGAAGTCCCAAGCCTGCAACCGCATCAACTGCTGTTGTGCTTGTTTATTCTGGCTGTCATCGCGATCGTCAACATGCGCGGCGTCAAGGAATCGGGCCTCGCGTTCATGCTGCCGACTGTGGTGTTTGTGGGAACGCTGCTGGCCACGATCGGCGTGGGTGTGTACCACTCGCTGCTGGCAGGCGGACATCCGACGCCCCTCGCCACACCGCCTCCGCAGGTGTCCAAGCCGGTGGAGTTGATGACGGTGTGGCTGCTGCTGAAGACCTTCTCCAACGGTTGCGCGGCGATGACCGGAGTCGAGGCGGTATCGAATGGGACGACGGCGTTCCGCGAGCCGCGCGCCAAGAACGCCAACCGCACGCTGACCGCGATTATCGCGATGCTGATCGTGCTGCTGTTCGGGCTGTCGTATGTTGCCAAAGTCTACGGCGTAACCGCGATGGACCCCGATGCTCTCAGCTATCAGAGCGTGTTGTCGATCGAAGTCGCCGCGGTATTCGGGCGCGGATGGTTCTACTTTGTCACCATGACCGGCGTGCTGGCCGCGCTCTCATTCAGCGCGAACACAGCGTTTACAGGCTTCCCGCACCTGGCGCGCGCCATCGCCGTCAGGGACTATCTGCCGCATGTCTTCATCCTGAAGGGGCGGCGCCTGCTGTTCTCGCACGGCATTTATGCGCTGACCGGGTTTACGGCGCTCATCCTGATTATCTTCGACGGCGTGACGTTGAAGTTGATTCCGCTGTACGCCATCGGCGCGTTCCTGGCCTTTACGCTGAGTCAGGCCGGCATGGTGAAGCACTGGCTGAAGACTCCAGACGCGCCTCATCGCGGCGTTAAGATGTTCCTCAACGGGCTGGGAGCGGTCGCCACGGGCATTACGCTGCTGGTGATCCTTGCGACCAAGTTCCTTGCGGGTGCGTGGGTGACGGCAATCCTGGTGCCGCTGCTGATCCTCATCATGTTGATGGTCAAACGCCACTACGCCCGCGTCAAGCGCGAGACGGCCGACCCAACGCCGCTGCGGCTTACAGGACTCGAACAGCCCATCGTGGTCATCCCCATGGCGCGCTGGGACAAGATTACCGAGAAGGCGATGCGCTTCGGCATGACGATGAGCAACGAGGTCAAGGTATTGCACGTCGATTCCGAGGAGGGGGACGCGCTGGGAAGCGTGTGGGACACGTTTGTGCTGCTCCCGATACGCGAAGCCAAAATGGTCGAGCCGGAACTGGTGACCGTGACGAGCAACTACCGGGCCGTGCTATCGCCGCTGATGGAATACGTGTTGAAGCTCGAAGTCGACAACCCCGGACGCAAGATCGCGGTGCTGCTCCCCGAGCTCGTCGTGCGCCACTGGTGGGAGAACCTGCTGCACAACCAGCGCGTGCAGCTATTGAAAATCCTGCTGCTGCTAAAGGGCAACCAGCGGATCGTGGTGGTCAATATCCCCTGGTATTTGTGAGAACCGTGCCTGCGCTGGGCTGGACAACCCACGTACCATTCGCGCCATCCTAACAACGAAGGCGAAGTTCTATTCGCCCGTAACGCTTTGATCAATATAACTTTGCGCGAGAATGTGAAGTTTACTCGCGACGCGACGGCGAAAAACGGTCTAGAGTTGTTGACGGCTTATTTCTTGTAGAGTTGTGGCGGCGCAACGCGCGCGGCTCTGGAGATATAGGACGGGAGGTAGGGCTTGAACATCGGCGATCACCAGCAATCTGCTCCGATTCCGGTGCTTATGGGCCTTGACGCAACCGCCTCCATATTTCCCGCCACGCCATCGACCCACTCCGTACAGTTTTACGAGCAGGACGAAGCCCTGATCGATCGCCTCTCCGAGTTTGCCGGCTCGGCGCTGGGCGGCGGCCATCCCTGTGTCGTGGTCCTGACTCCCGACCATCGCCACAGCCTCTGCGCCCGGCTTATCGGTCAGGGGATCGATGTCGACCGCATGATCGAAGACGGCCGGTTCGTTGTGCTCGACGCCGCGGAAACGCTACAGCTTTTCATGGTCGATGGAGTCCCGATCGGCGAGCGTTTTTTTTCCGTGATTGGCGGACTTCTGTCCCACGCCCTGGGCGCAACGACGAACGGGCGCGGGCGGCTTGCAGTCTTCGGCGAAATGGTCGCGCTGCTGTTTGCCGACGGCAACGCCGAGGCGGCGATCCGGCTGGAACAATTGTGGAACGAATTGAGTGCGAAGCTTCCTTTCTCGCTGCTGTGCGCCTATCCGATGGGCGGCTTCGCGCGCGGCGAAGATGAGGCGGCGTTCCGGAAAATTTGTTCGGAACACTCCCACGTTATGCCTTGCGAAAGTTACGGGGAGCTGCCTGACGAGGCGGCGCGGTTGCTGATCGTCAGCGAGTTGCAGCAAAAGGCGCAGATGCTGTTAAGCGAGTTGGAGCGGCGCAAGACCGCGGAACAGGCGCTCCGCAAGAGCGAAGAATTTTCGCGCAGCATTGTGGAGAGCAGCGTCGATTGCATCAAGGTGCTCGATGCCGATGGCCGGTTGATCTACATCAGTCCTCCGGGGCTGCGCGTGCTGGGAATCGCGGACGCGGAGTCGGTCCTGAACAAACGCTGGGTCGATTTCTGGGCGCCTGAGGACCAATCCCGTGCTGCGGCGGTCGTGGCCGCGGCGCAAAAAGGCAATGTCGCAAGGTTTGAGGGATCGCTCACCAGCGGCAACTCGGTGACGTGGTGGGACGTAACGATTGCCCCGATGTTCGGCGAGGATGGCACCGTCGAGCGGCTGCTCGCCATTTCGCGCGAGAGCACCGAGATGAAGCTGGCGCAGTCGGCGCTGATGCAATCGGAGAAGCTGGCGGCAGCCGGCCGGCTGGCGGCGACGGTCGCGCATGAGATCAACAACCCGCTCGAAGCGGTGACGAATTTTATCTATCTTGCGAAGACATCCGACGGGCTTCCAGAGGACGTTCACAGCTATCTCGAAGTGGCCGACCAGGAGCTTGCGCGAGTCGGGCACATCGCGCAACAGACGCTCGGTTTCTATCGCGACACGTCCAACCCGCGGAGTTTCGATGTGCGCGATCTGGTTCAAAGCGTTGTCGCGGTTTATGAGCGCAAGATGCGCTACAAAAACCTCAACCTGGACCAGCAACTGGATTCCGGCATCAGCATTTTTGCGCGCAAAGGCGATCTGAAGCAGGTGCTTTCCAACCTCCTGACCAACGCGATCGATGCCACTCCCGACTACGGCCGAATTGTCCTTAGGACCCGCAGAGCGAATCACTGCCGGACCGGGACGCCTGGTGTCCGGATCATCGTTGCGGACAGCGGTACCGGAATGTCGCCGGCAACGCAGGCCAAAGCGTTCTCGGCATTCTTCACGACCAAGGAAGATGTCGGGACCGGCATCGGGCTGTGGGTGACGAAAAATATTCTGGAGCGGTGGGGCGGCTCGATCCAGTGCCGCAGTTCCCAGGGTGCGGTGTGTGGCACGGCGATGAGTATATTCTTGCCGCTCGAATGCCTATAAACAATTCATTGCCGCATAGGCTTCTCAATAATTGCTGCTCAAAAAATTCTTCAGGCGCTCGATGCGAAAACTCGTATCGCCGATTTCAATATCCAGCAGCAACTTTGTGGCGGCGAGTTGATTGCGAAAATCGAGTGCGGCGGTGGTGTCGGCGTCGCCGACGGTTTGAAGATTTTTCTCGACCTGCTGCGATTCTGCCTGCAGCGATTTCAATCGCGCTTCCTGCGCCGCAATATTTTCCGCGACCTGAGTGCGCAGCACCTCCATGCTACTGGCCGTGTCGCCCATCTGCACGTTCTTCCAAATCGCATAATCGTCGACGGCGCGATCGAGGTGCCGGTCGATGGCGCGGCTGGCGAAACTGTAGCTGGCCGTCACTTCGCCATAGGGTCCAACGCCGTTCGCCAGCGGGTTCACCTGCTGGTGCGCGCCGACCGCGAGTTGCACATCCCAGTTCGACTGCTTCGTTACCTTTGCGAGCGCTTGCTGCTCGATCACATCGCGGGCCTGTTTCTGTGCTGCCTGCGCCTTCAGCGATTGCGGGTTGAGAGGCGGAACGTAAATTGCCGAAATCCTCGACTGCGTATCAGCGCGGTCGGCCTCCAGCTTGATTTTGTTCATCTGCATTTCCATCAGCATCGGCCGCGTCATGTTCTGCGCCTCGACCATCTTCGCCGTCTTGTCGGTCAGCGCATCGAGCGATGTGCTTGCCTGCGCGATCAACTCCAGCCGATGGCGCAGCGCGTCTTTCTCGATGCTCGGCAAAGCATATTGCAGCACCTGCTGCACATCGACCGTGGCCTGGTACAGGTCGCAGTTCTTGCGCGCTGCGTCGAGCGTCAGGCCCGACTTTTTGAAGTCGGAAAGACTGAGCGAAGCGCCGGCCGCAACCTGCGTCGGCAAGCCCGTCTCCGGTTGCGTGAGGATGGCAACGCCCTTCGGCGTGCGCAGCAGATCGCTCTGCGCCCTGGCCTGTTCGGTGAGGTAGGCGCAGTAGGCTTGCGGATCGGTCTGGACGCTTTGCGCAAGCGCCAGCGGCGATGCGGCGAGAACAAGCGATGAGGCAACGAGAAGAGTGCGCGGGTACATTTCCGAACTCCATAAAAGAACAGTTAGAACAACAAAGGCTTGCGGCCGAGGAACACCGTTTTCGACTTCGCGGAGTTCGGATGCGACAGGTCCATCTGGATCGTGAAGCCGCGTACCTGCGTCTTGAAGATCGGATGCGTCGCGTCCTGCTCGCCAAGAAAAATTTGCTTCACAGTGCCGACTTTGCGGCACAGCACCATGTCGAGATAGCAGTCGTAAATAGGCGCGCCGACCTTCGCATTGGCCTGGTTGTCATACGGAACGAACGCGAAATAGATCCGCGTATTGCCTGTGCTGCTCAGGTAGTACGGACTCAGTTTTGCGGCAGCGATGGCGTCGTGCAAACGCTCGATCTGGCGATTGTCTTCTTGCAACTCCTTATCGGAAACGGCAATCGTGACGTCGAGTTGCGCAATCTCGGAGCGCAGCTCGGCCTGCTTTTCCAGCACGTCCATCGACTTCGTTCCGGTGTTGGTTTTGTCGAGGATGCTGTCGGTCAGCATCACTTCGCCGATCCTGCTATCGGTGTACGCGCTCTGCGCCTGGGTCAGCGCGGCGAGTTGCGTATCGGCGTCGGTCTTGGTGATGAGACCGGCGGCGAGGTCTTTGCGAATGCGCGCCGCGGTCTGCTGCGACCGCGTGAGCATAGCCTGCGTGTTCCGGTTATCCGTCTGCTTTTGCGTGTCGAGCGCGGAAAGTTCCGTGCCGGTCGCGCGGTCGTGCGTGCGTTCGCGCTCGATGGCGTTGGCAAGTTCCGGATCGAGCGCAACCAGATCGGCGCGATGTTTCGTCATCTCCGTGAGCGTGCTCTGCATGCGCGTCGCATCGACCTTCAGGTCCTCGATCGTCTGCCGGCTGGTGACGAGTTTCGAGATAAAGTCGAGGCTCTTTTCATCGGACGCGGAGAGGATCACCGGCGCCGCCCACGTGCTGTTGATGGCGTAGAAACCCATGATGAACGCGTAGCTGAGAATGCCCAACAGCACCGCGTACAACGCGATGACCGCGAAGATGCGATAGAGCGTAAGCGCCGATTTGTGCATGATCGATCGGCTGACCGGAACGGCCCTTTGTCCGGCGGGTAGCGGCGTTTCGGGACTGGGATTAGTGGCTGGCGTTGCCAAGTGACACCTCTTGCGGTTCGGGCTGTCGTTCTACTGCGGGTTCAGGTTCTTTGGTGCGGGTGCCCCAGTCGGCGGAGTCCATGGTGAGCAGCGCGAGCGGCGTAATGAACAGCGTGCTGACGATCGACCATGCGACGTACGCGCCGAAGGCCAGCGGGTGCTTGAGCGTTTCCCTGGGACTGTACTTGCCGATCGTCCAGCTCGCAACGGCGGCTAGACCGAGGTAGGTAATCAGCGGCGCGGGGCCGGCCCAGGCCAGCGGGTCCGAGGTCAGCATGGTGAGGATGACGAGCAGCCCAACGATGGCTCCGAGAGGCGTGAGTACGAGCGTCAGCACCGTGTTGGGATGCAGCTTCCACACATGTTGCGGAAGCGTGCGAAGCGTGTAAAAGAGGTCGCGGATAACGCTGCGCCGCCAGCGCAGTTGCTGCTTGAACAGCACCGACAGCGTGTTTGGCACCGTCGTCCAGCACAGCGCATCGTTGTTGATGTAGGTGCCGTAACCGCGCAGCAAGGTTTGGTGCGTGAGGAAGCGGTCTTCACCCTGGTTGACGGGGATGCCGAACCAGTTGCGCCCGCGGATTTGCGGCTCCAGTTCGAGCATCAACGAGCGGCGAATCGCAAACAGGCAGCCGCTGATGCAGCACACGCTGCGCGTCCAGTTCTCGGGAATTTTGTAGAGCTGAAAAGCGGAGTAATAGATGATCGTCTGGATGACGGTGATGACGCTGTCGTTGGGATTGCGCACGCCGACGCGGCCGCCGACGGAGCCAAGGTTCGGCTCGGCGAAGCACGCCGTCAACTCGCGGATGACGTCGGGGTGGAAGATGCAATCGGAGTCGATGGAGATAATAATTTCCGCTTCGGAGTGCTCCAGCGCATTGCACACCGTGCGCGCCTTGCCGCAATTGACGGCGTTGCGGCCCGAGCGGATGCGGATGTGGGTGAAGTCCTGCTGCGCCTTCTGGATCCACGCATAGCTGTCGTCGACCGAGCAATCGTCCTGCGCAATGACCTCGAACTTCTCCGCCGGGTAGTTGCTCTTGCTGATGCTTTCGATGGTTTCGTAGACCGTCTCGCCCTCGTTGTAGCAGGGCAGAAGGACGCTGACCGTGGGCTGCCAGGTGTAGTCCTTCTTGATCTTCGAACCCGGAAACGAATACCGCAGCAGCAGTCCCATCAGGTACTTCAGCACTGAAATCAGAAGACACAGAAACATGATCAGCCAGAGAAGAATGGGTGCCATGACGTGCCTCCTTGCGCAAGTACCTGATCTGTCACAAGGACGAGCCCGGGGTCTGAATAGCCTCACAACGGTTGCAATCTATTTGACTGCGGCGGTTATGAGAGGTCTTCATCCAAGATAACCGAGTACGAAAGGGCCCGCGAAAGTGACGGACAGCGCCGCCGCTCGCCCCAGTGCCGTCCAGCCTCCAGTATCCTAGCTGAGTGAGCATTCAAACCATCCGCATCGGCTCGCGCGGCTCTCAACTCGCGCTCTGGCAGGCCAACCACATCGCCGCCGCACTCCGCGCGCACGGCCACGCCGTCGAAATCGAAGTCATCCGTACCATGGGCGACCGCATGCAGGACCCCGCATTCGCTGCGCCGGCGACGTTCGCCGACGGCTCGCCGCTCGACGCCAAGGGCATCTTCATCAAGGAGATCGAAGAGGCCCTCGCCGCCGGGCGCATCGACCTCGCCGTCCACTCGCTGAAAGATTTGCCGACGGAACTCGACCCGCGCTTCACGCTCGCCGCTATCCCGCCGCGTGCCGATGCCCGCGACGCCTTCGTCTGCGAAAACTTCTGGGGCCTGCACACGCTCCCACTGTATTCGAGCATCGGCACGACCAGCCCCCGCCGCCAGGCGATGCTGCTCGCCCTGCGCCCGGATCTCCGCTTCGTCGAAATGCGCGGCAACATCGACACGCGCCTGCGCAAGTGGGAAGCGGGTGAAGCCGACGCTCTCGTCCTTGCCTGCGCCGGCCTCGACCGCCTGGGCCGCACCGAAAACGTCCACCAGCGCTTCGCAGTCGACGAACTCACCCCCGCTCCCGGCCAGGGCGCTCTCGCCCTCGAAACTCGCTCGCCTCACCACGCGCTCGACACCGGCGACCCCACCATCTACGAGGCGATTCGCGCTTTGAACTGTGCGTCTGCGGAATTCGCCACCCAGGCCGAACGCCATGTCCTCGCCGCGCTTGGCGGAGGCTGTCAACTGCCTCTCGGAGCCTACTGCCACGAAGTCGACGGGCAGTGGCATCTTCACGCGCAGGTCGCCGCGCGCGACGGCGAAGAAGTCGCCCACATCATCGAACGCGCGCCTGTCGGCATCTCCGCCGCGGAGCTAGGACAACGCACAGCCGCGGCGCTCGAAGCCAACGGGGCGCTTGCCCTTCTCTAACCCACAAAGCCTGCATAGGTCCGCCCGAGACGCCGGGGAATCGGTCCGCTTGAATGCGCCGCGGATTGGTAACCACGGGCAAACTCTTTGGTAACCCGTCGCATTTTCTTACATACTTTCGTGGACCGCGCATAGTAGAAATGTCGCAACACGATTCAATGTGCCACACTTTCGGCGAGCCGATACCGGGGTCATCGAGCAACTCAACACCACTTTCGGTACGGCCTGGAGATAACTTATGCGTCGAATCTTGATATCTGGCACAATCGCGAACATCCGCCGCCGCTGCGTCAGCGCTGGTCTGCTGGCCGTGGCCTGCTTGCTGGTCAAACCGGCACTTGCAGACACGGTCACCAACGGTGACTTCGAGACGGGTACACTGTCTGGCTGGACTGTTTTTAAAACGTCGGATGGCAGCAACGGCACCGGTTTGCCAAGTGTCGTATCCTTCGATACCACGGGGAGCGGAGCCAGTGATGCTGCCGAGTTCAACGTTGGGGAGGTCAATTTCGATGGGAAACCGGAGGGAGGTGGTCTGTCTCAAACGATCGCAGCACCAGGGAGCGGACTCTACACCCTTATGGAGGATTTTGCCTCTTCTGACGACGTTGGGGATAACTCCGACGCGGGAACATTTTCAATTCTGATCGACGGCGTCACCGTTGCAACGGACAGCCTTGGTTTTATATCCAGCGATCAGATACTGCGAGGCAGCTTCAACAAAACTGTGACTCTAACGGCAGGTTCGCATACTTTCAAAACCGAAATCACCAGAGTCTTTCAAGCGGGTATAGGCTCAACTTCTACGGAGTACGTCGACAATATCTCCCTCACTCCGCAATTTCCTGTATCGCCGCCTTCAGTTCCGGAGCCATCCAGCTTTGTCCTGCTCGGCTCGGGGCTACTGGCACTTGCCGGCACGATGCGCCGCAGGTTCACCGCGTAACAAACTTCGTAGCCGATATGACGAGCACCCCGATCTTTACCAAGGGTCGGGGTGAGTTGTTTTGGGCTGAACTCTTACACGTCTCTAAGCCGCAACGTCGCGCCGCTCTTTGCCCCATCGATACTCCAGGAAGTCCGGCAGATACAGCCCATCGTCCAACTGCGGCCACCAAACCGCGGTAGCCGTCGGAACGATGAACAAATCCTTCGCCTGTTCCGCCGTTGCATTCTTCAACTCGCCGAGGTCCTCTCGCGGAATCAGCAACCTGCGTCCATCGTTGAGTCTCAGCTTCAGAAACTCAAGCCCCGGCTCCGGATAGTATGCGGCCTCAACAATCAGCGGCTCCTCTGGAGCATTCCGCGCTTCTTCCAGCGCTGCTTCGATCTCTTCGTCGGTGGTCACCATCACCCATTCAGCCATGTGTGTTCCTCCAAAGTTCGAGTAGCTCGGAAGCGTTCATCGTCGCCGTCCTCAAAATATGTTGCACGTCCGACTGCTTCGCATTGCGAGGCCGGACGGGCTTCGATCTGAGCGCCAGTCTCACGGTCCCATTCACCAGTTCGACGAGCACTTCAATCCCGGCATAACGCCCATGCACATGCGGCGGCGGGTGATCGTCCGAGAACGAGATAAACCAGACTCCGTCGAACGTTTTCGAACCCACGCCACAACTCTATTCTTCCCGCGTGTCCGTTACAACTCAATCCTCCTACCATCACTTCACCAGCACAAACTGCCCGGCATGAAACGAAGCATGGTTCGTCCGGCTCAGAAAAACCGCCAGCCGATTGCGCGAAGGGTCCTTGACGAAGTCCTCATCGGAAACCTGGGTATGCTTCTGTAGCCACTGCTCCGGCGTCAAGCCCTCGAATGCGGTCGTCAGTTTGACGTTGACTTCGCTCCAGGCCTTCTTCAGTTCCTCCGCGGACAGCGAATCGGGCAGCGTGCCGTCCGGGTTTGTAATATACGCCTCGTCCAACTGCGGATACAGCCGTTCGCCCAGCCCCAACAGCGGAAACATGCGATCGTGCACCGCCGTCAAATGCCCCAGCAGATAGTAGAGCCGGTTCTTGCCGGGAGCCACCTGCTTCTGAAGCTGCTCTTCGCCCAGCGTCTGAATGCCCTTGTCCAGGCGGCCAATCACAAGCTTCCATGAGTTGAGCGCGGCGCTCGCCAGCATTTCTTCGGTAGACATTTCGACCTGCTTTCAAAGTGAAATTCGGATGCATCACTTTGATGTCCGTCGAACTACATGGATGCGAAGTTTTTCCGTAATCATCTATGACGCGTACGCGAGACACCGAGGCTCGGTACACTCACTAGAGCTTGGCCAGCATCTTCCATCCCGCGCTGCACCCTGTGTTCGAAGCCCTCGGGTACATCGGCGGCTATCTTGTCTACCGGCACATGCGCGGCGGGCAGGGCGACGCGCTCACCGACGACCGGGGCTGGCTCGTCATCGCCACGATAGCCATCGGCGCGCTGCTCGGCAGCCGCATCCTCGGGCTGTTGGAGCAGGCCCCGCGCGACGGCTGGCACTGGGACCAACTCCTCGCCCCCGGCGGCAAGACCATCGTCGGCGGCCTGCTCGGCGGCTGGCTGGCCGTTGAAATTGTGAAGCGTTTCATCGGCATCCGCTCGCGCACCGGAGACCTCTTCGCCGTCCCACTCTGCGTCGGCATCGCCATCGGCCGCATCGGCTGCTTCTTCGCCGGCCTCGCCGACGACACCTACGGCAAGCCCACATCACTCCCCTGGGGCGTCAACTTCGGCGACGGAATCCCACGCCATCCCACGCAGCTCTATGAGTTTCTGTTCCTCGCGGTCCTCGGCTTCATTCTCTTCCGCTGGAACGCAAGGCCCCACACGAACGGCATCATCTTCCGCGCCTTTATGGCGGCGTATCTTGGGTGGCGGCTGCTGATCGACTTCATCAAACCGCAGCCTCTCGTCCACGGCCTTAACGTGATTCAATGGGCGTGTGTCGCGGGCCTACTCGCACTTGCGATTGGGGAGTGCTCTTCAAGCGAGGTAGAGGATGTCTGACAAACTGGATCTGCCCAATTCGTCGCGCAAAGAGCCGCTCCGCGTAATTGCCATCTCCGCGGTGGGAGCCATTATCGGCGTTGGACTCTGCGGCGCACTTCCGCCCGCACTAAAGCACGGCACCGACGACATCGGTCGACTGATGCTCGGCGCGATCTTCCTATGTATGTCGGCCGTGGGACTCATATCCGGCTTGATATGGCTTGTGGCCCGCATGAACGCTGCGAGGACAGAAAAATGAATGCCCCATGGCATGATCAGACAGGTCTGGCAAAGGCCGCAACGATTTTCGCTGTTTTGTTCGTCGTATCGCTTGGCCTCTGCGGAGCGAACTTCGTAGCGGCATCAGCTCTCAATCGGGGAATCTCGGGGTTGCTGATCGTGACGGCTTATGCGGAACTTCTGGGCATGATCGTTGGCCTCGGTGGCCTGGTTATCATCGGGCTCATCGCGATCGGCGCAGCGGTTGTCCGCTTCTTCAGTCCCCCGGACGAGCCCCCAACTATTCTTAAAGGTGACGACTAATGGCTAAAACCCGCGACTACATTTTCTACGACACCGCCGTCTCCATCTGCACCACCTGCTTCCGCCGCATCGACGCCAAGATCGTCTTCGAAGACGACAAAGTCTTCATGCTCAAGCGCTGTCCTGAGCACGGTTTCGAGCGTGTCCTGATGGCCGATGACGTCGACTATTACCGCCGCTGCCGCGAGGTCTTCATCAAGCCGCCGGAGATGCCCGACCACTACAACACCCCCGTCAAATACGGCTGCCCGTACGACTGCGGCCTTTGCCCCGACCACGAGCAGCACTCCTGCCTGACGCTGCTCGAAATCTGCGACGCGTGCAATTTAAGCTGCCCCATCTGCTACGCCGAAAGCGGCCCGCACCGCACGACCTACAAATCGCTCGACCAGATCGAACGCATGCTCGACGCCATCGTCGGCAACGAGATCGAGCCCGACGTTGTTCAAATTTCCGGCGGCGAGCCGACCATCCACCCCGACTTCTTCGCCATCCTCGACGCCGCCAAGCGCCGTCCCATCAAGCACCTCATGGTCAACACCAACGGCATCCGTCTCGCGACCGAAGAAGGCTTCGCCGAACGCCTCGCGACCTACATGCCGCAGTTCGAACTCTACCTCCAGTTTGACTCGCAACGCCGCGACCCACTCATGCAACTCCGTGGCGCCGACCTCCGCAGCATCCGCGCGAAAGCCCTCGAAAGACTCAACGCGCTGAACATCTCCACCACGCTCGTCGTTACTGTCGAGCGCGGCGTCAACGACGACGAAATGGGCGCCATCATCGGCTTCGCGCTCGATCAACCCTGCGTCCGCGGTGTCACCTTCCAGCCCGTGCAACAGGCCGGCCGCCTGCAAGGGTACGACCCCGCGCAGCATCGCCTCACGCTCTCCGAAGTCCGCCGCCGCATCCTCGAACAGACCGACGTCTTCAAGCCCGAGGACCTCATCCCCGTCCCCTGCCACCCCGACTCGCTCGCGATGGCGTATGCGATGAAGCTTGGCGGAAAAGTGGTCCCGCTCACCGGCATGATCGAGCCCGACGTCCTCATCAATGGCGGCCGTAACACCATCATCTACGAGCGCGACCCGGCCATCCGCGACCACATCTTCAAACTCTTCTCCACCAACCACTCGCCGCAATCTCAGGCCTCGACGCTGCGCGAACTGCTCTGCTGCCTCCCCCAGGTGCTCGCGCCCAAGAGCCTCGGCTACGACAACCTTTTCCGCATCCTGATCGTGCAGTTCATCGACGCCCAGACCTTCGACCTCCGCTCCATCAAGAAGACCTGCATCCACATCGCGCACCCCGACGCCAAACGCCTCATCCCGTTCGACACCTACAACATGTTCTACCGCGACGGCCTCGAAGAATCCCGCCTCAACCCGCTCCGCGAACGGACGCTGGCATCGCTACAATAGAAGCTGTCAGCAACCCTGAATCCGAGGAACCCATGGCCGTACTTACCGACGCAATCAACATCAAGCGCAAGATATTTTTCGAGTTCGAGAACACTCCCTACGTCTGCCTGGACAAGGAAATCTCCACGCCCACCGCGCGCGGCGGCCAGACGCTCGTGCGCCTCAAGATGCGCAACATGCTCACCAACGCCGTCATCGACAAAACCTTCAAGGCCGGCGACAAATTCAAGGAGCCCGACCTCGAAAAAGTCCCCGCCTCGTATCTCTACAGCGACTCCGACGGCTCCTACTTCCTCGACCAGGAGAGCTTTGAGACCCTCTCGCTCAGCACTGAAAAAGTAGGCGACGCGCTGGACATGCTGCTCGAAGGCACCATCGTGCAGATCGAGAAATACAACGGCAACCCCATCGGCCTGGAGTTGCCAATGCACGTCGAACTCATCATCACCTACACCGAGCCCGCCGTCCGCGGCGACACGTCCAGCGGCAGCGTCACCAAAGCCGCCAAGCTCGAAACCGGCGCCGAAATCCGCGTCCCCCTCTTCTGCAAGGAAGGCGAAAAGATCAAGATCACCACGGAAACCCGCGAGTTCTACGGCCGCGTTTGACTGGCCACTGGCAACTCGTTGCTGGAAGCCGATCGCTCGCCGCTGTAAGCCAAACCCCCAGCCTCAATCCGCCGTCGCCCGCCGCCGCGCCAGCCATGTGGCCGTCGCGAGGCAAATCACCGCAACCACCGACAGCACGACAGGCGCTCCCGAAAAATAGCGCACCGACAGCGCGACATTGAACAGCATCAGCGCCGCCATGCCCCAGCCCAGCGCCGCGACATCCGGCGATGCGTCGCCCCGCGCGGCCATCGTTCCCAGCTTCCACGCCACCCACGCAGCAAACACGAAGGCCGCGCTGATAAATAGTCCGAACCCAAGATAGAACCCGCCGAAGCTCAGCGTCGCCGCGCCTCCCGGGCTGGCCGGGAAATGCACCGCATCCATCGACGCCCGCACCGCAACCGACTCCGGAGTCGAGCCGCGAAAGTTCAAAAATCCAAACGTGTGTCCGACCGCGAACAGCAGCAACAAAATGGACGATACACGGAACCACACCTTCGCGCTCATGCTGCCACCTCGGCTTTACTCCTGAACATCTCCATCAGGCCGCCCCATCCGCCGCTCACCTTCTCACGCATCGTCGCGCCGCCTTCGCCATGGCGGCTGAAGAAGCGATGTTCCAACTCCACCAGCGTTGTGCCGTTGTCGACAGGCGTGAAGATTACCTCGACCTCGCTGCATCGCGCAAGATCGCGCTCACACGTCCAGTCTGGCGTCACCATCCACGCAAAGACGAAGCGCCGCGGCGGCTCCCACGCCAGCACGTCGCCCCATTCGACCTCATCGCCATTCTCATGCTCGCTGTAGAGCCGCCCGCCCACACGGCCTTCGACCACCTGCTTGCTCATGGGCGAGCCGCCGATATGGTGTGTCCGCGGCCACCAACTGTCCATCTCTTCGGTGAACACGCGAAACGCCACATCCACGCTGGCGCGCACATTGATGCTCCGCTGCACGACGGGTTCACACCCGGCTGTCTCAGGTATCATCGACCTTTTCCCTCCACGCGTTGTTTGAACGACAACAGCGCCTCGCCCCAGAAGCGGTCGAAGTAACTGCGCAATTCTTCGAGCCCGCGAGGATCGATCCGGTACAGACGGCGCGTGCCTTCGGCTGTGTCCTTTACCAGCCGCGCATCCTTGAGCACGCGCAGGTGCTGCGAGATCGCGGGCCGGCTTACCGCAAAACCTTCTGCCAGCTTTCCCACCGGCAGCGGCCCGCGCCGCAGCCGTTCCAGAATGGCCCGCCGCGTCACATCTCCCAGGGCATCGAATCCGGCTTGTTGGTAAGTGTTCACTAACGGTAAGCTAATCCTTACCAAGCCAGGATGTCAAGAGCTCCACGCAAAGAAAAGGGCCCGGCAACCACCAGGCCTTCTCTACACTCTATCCTCTACCCACTGCCTTATTCCCCGTACGGCACCCAGATATTCTTCACCTGCGTCGCGTGCCGCAAGAAATAACGGCCTTCAGCTTGCGCCGGATCGAACCAGTCGATCTGTCTGCCGTCGTTGGTAAACACCTGCTTCAGGTTGCCGATGGACGCGAGCTTCACCATCGCACTGGCGGCCTCATCGCGGAAGCTCCAGATCGCGTCGATGTCGTCGTGCTCGGCCAGCGTCTTGCCCAACTCGCTCGCCTTGCCCGCGACAATGTTGACCACGCCGCCCGGCAGATCGCTCGTATCGAACACCTGGTACAGATCGCCCATCAGCGTCGCGCACCTTTCGCTTGGCACGGCAACAACGGTGTTGCCCATCGCAATCGCCGGCAGAACCAGCGACAGAAATCCGAGCAGCGGAGCATCATCCGGACACAAGATCCCGACAGTACCGATGGCCTCCTTCATCGCCAGCGTCACCATGCGGAACGGCGGATTATGCACCGAGCCCTCGTATTTATCGCACCAGGCCGCATAGCTGAAAACGCGTTCCACACCGTAATCGAGTTCAATCGCCGCCTGCTCCGGCCCTACGAACTCCGTCAGCTTCGCTATCATTTCCGCGCGCCGCTGGACCATATTTTCTGCGATAAAGTAGAGCACCTGCGCGCGTCCATGCGCCGTATTCTTGCCCCACTTGGCCGCCGCGCGCGCCGCTTCAACGGCGTTGCGAATGTCCTTGCGATTGCCCAGCGGGGCCTCGCCCACCATGTTGCCGCTCGCGCCGTAAACAGGAAAGCTATACCCCGAATCCGGCCGCGCCTGCTTGCCGCCGATGTACTGCTTCACCGTGCGATCAATCCCAAACCCGCCACCGACTTGGGGTGGCCCGTCTTCGGCAACGGCATCATCGTCGCCTAAGGCGGGATGCACAGGCTCCGGCAGCGCCACGACCGGCTTCGCACGCAACTCATCATGCAGCCAAGCCGACTCGAGGTATTCGTACATACCTTCCTTGCCGCCCTCGCGCCCATAGCCCGACTCGCGATACCCACCAAAGCCGCACGCCGCGTCGAACAGGTTCGTCCCATTCACCCACACAACGCCAGCCTTCACCTGCGCGGCCACATCGAGCGCAACGTTGATGTTCTCGCTCCACACACACGCGGCGAGCCCATACGTCGTATTGTTCGCCAGCTCCACAGCCTCGGCCGGCGTGCGGAACGTCATCGCCACCAGCACCGGCCCAAAAATTTCCTCCTGCGCTACAGTCGACGCGGGCGACACGCCAGTCAGCAGCGTGGGCTTCAGGAACAAGCCCTTCGACGGCAGCGGCATCTCCGGCTGCCAGCACGTAGCGCCCTCGGAGACACCCATCGCAACCAGCTTCACGATGCGGTCGTACTGCACCTGGTCCACAATCGCGCCGATATCAATTGCCTTATCGAGAGGCGACCCAACCCGCAGCGACTCCATGCGCACGCGGATCTTGTCGTACAGCTTTTCCGCAACGCGCTCCTGCACCAGCAACCGCGAACCCGCGCAACACACCTGCCCCTGGTTGAACCAGATGCCGTCGACCAGCCCCTCAACAGCCGAGTCGAGGTCCGCGTCGTCGAACACAATAAATGGCGACTTGCCGCCAAGTTCCAGCGAAAGTTTCTTGGTCGTCTTCGCGGTTGCCTTGCGAATGATGCGCCCGACCTCGGTCGATCCCGTAAACGCAATCTTGTCGATGTCCGCATGCTCGACGATCGCGGCGCCCGTTTTGCCATCGCCATTGATGACGTTCAGCACGCCCTTGGGCAGGCCAATCTCGTGCGCGATCTCCGCCAGCATGATCGCCGACATCGGCGTAAACTCCGCCGGCTTGATCACCACCGTATTGCCCGCGGCCAGAGCCGGCGCCACCTTCCATGCAAACATCAGCAACGGAAAATTCCACGGAATAATCTGCCCGACAACGCCAACCGGCTCATATCCCGGAAACTCTTCATCGCGCAACTGCGCCCACCCAGCGTGGTAATAAAAGTGCCGCGCCACAAGAGGAATATCAATATCGCGCGACTCGCGAATCGATTTTCCATTGTCCATCGTCTCCAGCACCGCGAGCCGCCGCGAGTGCTTCTGCACCTGCCGCGCAAACGCATACAGATACCGCGCCCGCTGATGCCCGGTCAGCGCCTGCCACCCCGGCAACGCCGCGCGAGCAGCCTTCACCGCGCGATCGACATCCGCCGCATCCGCCGTCGCAACCGTCGCGATCACATCGCCGGTCGCCGGGTTCCGCGTCTCAAAGCTCGCGCCGCCAACCTTCGTCCAAGCCCCATCGATGTAGTGCCCAAACGAACGCTTGTGCGCGTCGAGCCACTTCGTCACTTCACTCGCATCTTCCGGCGCCGGTCCATATTCCATGCTGTAAAACTTCTCCACGATGCTGCTTGCCATATATATATGCCCTTCAGTTCAAATCCGTGGCCCAGTTTACGATGTGAACAAGCTCCTGGAGGTGTCGGAAGCCTTTATCGCGTGTTACCAATGTTGCGCCGAGCGCGTGAGCGTGCGACGCGATGAGTAAGTCCAAAGTGTCAACCACCCGACCTCCCATGCCGAGTTGCAACCGCAGTTGCGCATAAGATTCGCTGACCTGCTCTGTCCATGGCAGAACCGGCGTTTCATGGAGGAAGATGTCGAAGGCTGCTCGCAAACGTGAAGCGGCCGGATTTTTAGCGAAGCCGAAACGTATTTCCGCGTGCGAAAGCACGGAGATTGCGACCAGATCGCCGGCTCTTCTTGTCGCCAGCACCTTCTGACGGATAGCGGGTGAGCGGTCTTTGATGATGTCAGACACGCCATTCGTGTCTAGCAGGAACAGATCGCCCATTAGAGATCCACGTCGCGAGGAGGGCAAAAATCGCGTTCAATCTCGAAAGTTTCGCCAGCGGCGCGTGCTGCGTCGAACATCGCGAAGGCCCGCTCAAGACCTTCAACGCGCTGCCTTGGAGTGAGTTCTGGGCGCGGAGGAGATAGGGTGACCGGGCCGTTTGTCCTATCCTGATGCAGTTCAAGCTCGTCGCCGGGCAAATTGACCGACAGGGGGATGCGAACGTACTGCCAATCGGCATCACGGACGACTACAACGTTTTCATCAATGGTCGGCATCGATCACCTCCGGACAGCATCCATTCTAGGTTGAAAAACTCATGACTGATAGCCGCATCTTCCGGCGCCGGTCCATATTCCATGCTGTAAAACTTCTCGACGATGCTGCTTGCCATAGTCCTGCCTCGTTTGCCTGCCGCTTCGGAGCGGGGATTCTTAATCTCTGTCGGATGATCTAGCGCAGTAGTCGAGAAACCGAATTGTGCGTTGCGCTTCGGTCACCTTTTTCCGCGCGGCTTCTGCGAAGAGTTGTCGAGCGCGTTTACGATTCTGAGGCACACCATTGCCACGCCAGTACATCTTTCCTAACCAAAACTGCGAACGGTGATGTTGTTTGTCTTCCGCTCTGGTAAACCATGTCAGCGCTGCTGCAAAGTCGCTTTTCCAATAAGCAATCTGCCCCAAACTAAACAGCGCTCTCGCGTCACCCTGGCGCGCGGATTTCCGGTACCACTTGTACGCTTCGTTCTCGTCTTCCGGGACGCCCACCCCGTTCAGATAAAACCAGCCCATTGCTAGCACCGCGTCGTGCATGCCTTCATGGGCAGCCAGTTCGTTCAAACGAAATGCTTCAGCCTCGTTGTCGTCGACCATACGCAACGAACGGTTATAGAGACGATGAACTGCCGGTATTCCGAAGTCACTGCTCGGTCCCATATAGGGTCGCGAATGTTGAGAGCGTTTCATCATGTCGATCACACGTACCGAGCCATTTCCTACTTCCGCTTCGCAATCACAAAAGCTCTCTACGCAATCGGATGCCGATAAGCCGCCGAGTACCATCCACTCACACTGTGCTCCAACTGCCCGCTCGATATCAGCAAGCATCGAACTCTCCTTCTACAAAATCGCCTCAAACCCTTTGCGTCGAATGACATTAAGTAACGTCAGCGCCGGACCCTTCGGTGCTGTCACGCCGCGCTCCAACTGTGAAATATAACCCACAGTCAAATTCATATATCGCGCAAAGGCCGCTTGGCTGAGATTAGCCTTTTCCCTCATGCCTCGGATTTCGTTCCCACTAATAGGTTTGGCTGTGCTCAGTGCCTCACCGCCTAAATGGCGAACGGTAATCTTGCGGCATTGTGCGTCGCTCATCAGGCCGGTTCGCCGCTGGTCCTCCGCCATCTCGACAATGGCCTTTCCCAAGCGGCTAGGTTTCTTTGTCTTCATAAACAATCTCCTCAAGGGTGCCTTCTCGCAACTCAACAGCGATCTGTTTAGCCGAAGCCGCCAACCACATCGCCCCTACCTCTCGCAAATCCTCCAACTCGTCCGGGCTGATATTGGCGCGTTCGCTTTTCGCGAAGGCATAAAGAAACACCGCACGCCCTTGCTTCCGATATGCGACAATCATGCGATAACCGCCGGACCGGCCTTTTCCTCGCCTTGCAACTCTTTGCTTGATCAATCCAGAACCGAGATCAGCATCAATCAATCCTCGATCTGCCCGGTCGATGGAGTCGCAAAGGCTCTTATCGTCAATGTTCTCCCTGCGCGCGAAACGTGCCAGCCATCTCGTCTTGAATGCTTCGCGCACTCTCAAACTCTTCTCATAGCAAATATTACTATAGTTTATACTGCTATATATCAAGCAATCGGATGCCGATAAGCCGCCGAGTACCTTCCGCTGACATGGTGCTCCAACTGCCGCTCGATATCCGCAAGCATCGAGCTAGCCCCATATCGAAATAGCGTCGGCTCCAGCCAAGACCGACCCAACTCATCCTTCATCAGCGCCATCCAGTCGAGCGCCTGTTTCGCCGTCTTGATCCCGCCCGCCGGCTTGTACCCAACCGACATCCCCGTCCGCTCCGCGTACTCGCGAATCGCCCTCACCATCACGAGCGAAACCGGCAGCGTAGCATTCACGGCTTCCTTGCCGGTCGAAGTCTTGATAAAGTCCGCACCGGCCATCATCGCGACCCAACTCGCCCGCGCCACATTGCGCAGCGTCAGCAAATCGCCGGTGCCGAGGATCGCCTTCATATGCGCCGCCCCGCAAGCTTCCTTGAACGCCGCAACCTCGTCATAAAGGGCATTCCATTCGCCATTGAAAACATGCGCGCGCGTGATCACGATATCGATCTCGCTAGCCCCGGCCTCAACACTGCGCTTAATTTCTTCAACGCGCTCGGCCAGCGGCGACAGCCCGGCAGGGAAGCCCGTCGACACCGCGGCCACCGGTATCCCCGACCCCTCCAGCGCCTTCACCGCCGTCTCCACAAACAGGTGATACACACACACCGCGCCGACATGCAGCTTCAGCTCTTCAATCTTCAACGCCGCAACCAGATGGTCCTGCAACGGCCGCCGCGCCTTCGCACACAGCCGCTTCACGCGCTCTGCCGAATCATCGCCCGACAGCGTGGTCAAGTCCATACAAGCAATCGCGCGCAGCAGCCAGGCCGCCTGCCAGTCCTTCTTCACGCTCCGCCGAGTCCCAATCGTCGCGGCCCTGCGTTCCACCGCCGAAGTATTGACGCGGACTTCCTCCACCCAATCCAGCTCCAGCTTCATTCGCCGATTAGGCGACAGCGCCCGCCCATGCAGCGTCACCGGCACCGGGGTGCCCCATTCATGCGTGGCTTCATCGCGCATGAGTGGGGTCGCATGCTCGCTCGCCGCGACCGCCGCGCTCTCTTCCGCTCTCTTCACCAATTCTTCTTTCACAGCCATACGAAACCCCACTCCCTACACAAAACAATCCGGCCCGCCGATAGCCGGCAGGCCGCAAAAATCCGCATCCCAAGTGTATACCCGCCCGTCTTTCTCTAAGCTCAAAAGCTCTGAGCTCTGGGCTCATGAAAACCCAAACCACCGCTTACGCCAACACCGGCGCCTCCACCCCCAACACCTTCGCCATCGCCGCGACCACCAGGTTATGGTCGTCCCTCTGCGGCATCCCCGACACAATAATCGACCCCACGCACCCCACGCCGCGCACCCACACCGGAAACCCGCCGCCATGCGCCGCATAGTCAGCAAGCGTCAACCCATGCCGCGCCTCCATCGTCTCCCCATCCCGCTCCAACTGACGCCCCACGGCATACGAGCTCCGCCCAAACCGCCGCACCGTATTCCGCTTCCGCCTGATCCAATCCGCCTGTCCCGGCGTTGCCCCGATGGTCGCAGCCGTAAACAGCACCTGCCCGGCGACTTCAATTTCCACCGTCCCGCCAGCGCCGCGCTCCACCAGCATCTCCCGCATCACGCTGCCGAGCCGCCACGCCACATCCGCATCGAACCCATCCCACCGCAGCACTTCCTCCTGCCGCGCAATCACCGCCAAATCTTCCACAGCACCCATAGCCAAACCCTCGCAACCATTTTCCCACCCAAGTCGAGTCCTACTATGGAAATAGCCATCCCATTAGGGCATATTTCCGTTGTTCTTGTAGGACTCCCGCCCAACAAACGGATGCAGCCACTTGACAGGCACGATAGAATAAAACCAGAAGCAATCTCCGGTCGAGCGGCCCGCCGCTCCCGCTGCTGGCTTCCAAACCTTTTGTTTAAGGCACTTTGAAAATCAACCCTTTTGTAATCAGTTGGTTAGAGAGGCCAAAATGAAGGTACGGTGCTAAGTCCTTTCGATAAGGCACTTTGCGCAAAATAGGGGGGAGGGGTGGGTACACCTTATACTGGTCTGTAGCGTTATGAAGACCTTCTACATCGAAACATTCGGCTGCCAGATGAACGCCCACGACTCCGAAAAAGTTGTCGGAACGCTTATCCAGGAGGGCTACTCCCAGGTCGTCGACGAAGCCGACGCGGGCCTGATTCTGTACAACACTTGTTCCATCCGCGACAAGGCGGAGCAGAAGGTCTTCCACCGCCTCAACGAGTACAAGAAGATGCAGGGCGAGGGCAAGAAGTTCGCCGTCCTCGGCTGCGTCGCGCAGCAGGAAGGCAACAGGATCTTCGAGAAGGCGCCGTACGTCTCGATGGTCGCCGGTTCGGCCAGCTACCGCAACCTGCCCGCGATGCTCGCCCGCCTGGAAGCCGGCGAGACCCGCATCACCGGCCTCGACGACCGCCAGACCGACGAGACCTTCGACACCGAGTTCACCGCCCGCACCAACCCCCACCGCGGCTACATCACCATCATCGAAGGCTGCGACAAATTTTGTTCCTACTGCGTTGTGCCTTACACACGCGGAAAAGAGCGTTCACGAACATCCGCTTCCGTGCTCGCCGAAGCCCAGATGATCGCCCAGCAGGGCTTCACCGAGATCCAGCTTCTCGGCCAGAACGTCAACAGCTTCCGCGATCCCAGCGGCAAACGCAGCTTCGCCGAACTCCTGCAGGCAGTCGGCGAGGTCAACGGAATCCGCCGCGTGCGCTTCACCACATCGCATCCGCGCGACTTCACCAAGGACATCGTCGACGTTATCGACGCGGTTCCAACGCTCTGCGACCACGTTCATCTGCCCGTGCAATCCGGCTCATCCGGCATCCTGCGCGCGATGCAGCGCGAGTACACGCGCGACTGGTACCTCGAACGCATCGCCTGGACGAAAGCCGCGCGCCGCGATATCTCGCTGACTTCGGACATCATCGTGGGCTTCCCCGGCGAAACCGACAAGGACTTCGAGGACACCATGACGTTGCTCGGCGAGGTGAACTACGACGCGATCTACGGCTTCAAGTATTCGCGGCGGCCGAACACACCGGCGATCCACATGGACGACAGCATTCCGGAAGAGGTGAAGGTCGAGCGGCTCGCGATCCTCAACGCGCGCCAGCGCGAGTTGCAGCGCACCAACTATGCTCGCCATCTCGGCCAGACGATGGAAGTGATGGTCGAGCACGGCGCCAACTCTCGCGGCCAAATCACGGGCCGCTCATCCCAGAACAAGACGGTCAACTTCGCGTATAGAGATATGAGCGGAAACGCGGGAATAGAAGCCCCGCCAATTGGCAGCTACATCGACGTCCGCATCACGCAGATATTCCCCAGCTCGCTGGTCGGCGAAGCGGTCTCCGCGCCGCTCGCGCCGTCGCCGGCGCTACTCGCTCAACAAGCCTTGAACGCTCGCATCCCCGCGTTGGTCTAGTGTCGTTCGGAGTAGAAGTGGCCTTTAGGCCACTGTTCACTCGTATCCCCGCATTGGTCTAGTGTCGTTCGGAGTAGAAGTGGCCTTTACAGGCTGCGGAAAAACTCATCTGTCTTTTGTTAGGTTAATTTTCTTCCACATGGAATTAGTTTATGAAGGTTGTATGCGTGGTCAAGACGAGAAGCAGAGTGCGATGTTCAGTTATTTGACGTTGGAGCGGCGTGTGCCCGCGGACCACCCTTTACGTCC
>Ga0207933_1000873_pt1 | contig 26103 bp, 14 predicted proteins | sample NGESurdeep092012_4_FD_184488 | JGI IMG/M metagenome (GOLD analysis project Ga0207933, IMG submission 184488) | Arctic peat soil microbial communities from Barrow, Alaska - NGEE Surface sample F53-3 deep-092012 (SPAdes) | ecosystem: Environmental > Terrestrial > Soil > Wetlands > Peat ... | reverse complement strand
CCTCCGACTTCATTCCGCCGGCGACTATCGGCGAGCCACAGGTGAGCAACGACGCAGCGCTGCTCGATGCTCCTACGCTGCTTGATCCGCAGGAGACGGACAATGTCCTCACGGGCACGTGTCGAGTGTGGCGCGGTCCTGCTGCCTCGGGCTCGGCGTGGAGTGCAGGCAATGCGCTTAGCCCGGCGTTCGACGGAAGCGGCACGCCTTGCAGCGCAAGCTCGGCGCTGGTGCGGTCGCTGGCTGCGGGCGGACCACAGGTTAGCTCAGGCAATGCGCAAAATTCTGGCTCGACAGTGCTGTATGCGGGCATGGCGGGGCTGCTCGACGGCGGCGGCTCCATCCCGGGTCACCTGTTCGTCACCACAACTGCAAACACGGACTCCTCCGCCACATCGTGGACTGATGTGACGGGAAGCCCTGTGGCCCATGATCCTGCTGACGCCGGGGTCTTCAATCCGGGCGCGTTCGATATCTCCTCCATCGCGACCGATCCGCATGATCCCACGGGCGCCACCGTCTATGCGACGGTGATGGGCTACGGCAATCTGACGCACCTCTACCGCTCCACCGATTTCGGGGCGCATTGGACGTCGGTGAACTCCAATCTGCCCGAAGCGCCTGCAAACGCCGTCGTTATCGATCCGAACGATGCGAACACGGTTTATGTCGCGCTCGATTCCGGCGTCTATGTCACGCAGGTGATCGCCTCGTGCGCAACCGTTACGACCTGCTGGAGCCCGCTCGGTATAGGGCTCCCGAATGCTCCGGTAACCGCGCTCGAAGCCGCACCCAAGCTGCCGACCGGCGATGGACGCCAGGGCATGCTGCGCGCCGGCACCTACGGCCGCGGGATGTGGCAGATACCGCTGCTCACGGCCACCGGGATCGTGCAGCCGGCGATTACGCTCTCCGCAACCACTCTCGGCTTCGGCGCGCAGCCCGTCGCCTCCGAAAGCGATGCCCAGACCATTACGGTGACGAGTTCCGGCAGCGCGCCGGTGGTCTTTGCCACGCCATCCATCAGCGGAGACTTTGTCGAGAACGACACATGCTCCGGGCAGACGCTGGCGGTGGGCAACACATGCAGCTTCGACATCCGCTTCGCTCCGACGCAGACGGGTACGCGCTCCGGGCTGCTGACGATCTATGCCAGCATCAGCGGCGGACAGGCGACGGTGAACCTCACCGGCAGCGCCACGGCTCCCGCCGCCATTGTGCTCACGCCGCTGACGCTCACGTTTCCAGCGACGGTCGTGAACCAGAGCGCGGCTGCACAGATCATCACCGTTGCCAATACCGGCGCCAATCCGGCGACGCTGAATGCGCCGACCATCACCGGCGACTTTACTATCGCCGCGAACACCTGCGGCGCGACGCTCGCCGCCGACACCGCGTGCTCGATCTCCATCTCTTTCACGCCGACGGCCAGCGGAGCGCGAACCGGCGTTCTCACCATCACGGACAGCGCGGGCACCCAGACCGCACAACTCAGCGGCACGGGCAACTCACCGGCGACCGATACGCTCGGTCCGCTCGCACTCAGCTTTCCGCAGCAGAGCATTGGTACGGCCAGCGCTGCGCAACAGGTCACGCTCACTAACGCCGGGGATGTGTCGCTGACGCTGATCACTGCCGCGGTCAGCGCCGGTGACTTCACGGCCACTAACGCCTGCGGCGCTTCGCTGAATCCGCACGCCAGCTGCGCGATCTCTGTCGCCTTCGTTCCTACGGCCGCCGGCACACGCACCGCTGCGCTGACCGTCACCGATCAGTTTCGCTCGCAGACAGTTTCACTTAGCGGCATCGGCATCGCGCCGGCGGGTGTCTCGCTCAGCCCTAGCTCCCTTACTTTTCCAGCGACGGGCGTTAGTCTTACCGCTTTGCCACAGACGCTTACGCTCACAAATAATGGCGGACTGCCGCTTGATATCACGAATGCGGCTGTCAGTATGGGTTTTCTCATTGCCTCGACAACCTGCGGCGCGACGCTTGCGCCTGCGGCGAACTGTAACTTTGTCATCGTCTTCGCGCCGACAGCCGCGGGAGTGATCCCGGGCACGCTCACCCTCAGCGACAATGCACCCTCAGGCGCGCAGACGGCGAACCTCAGCGGCACGGGTATCGACTTCGCGCTCTCTACCAACGGCGCAACGACTGCCACCGTCGCCAGCGGATCGAGCGCGACCTATCCGCTCCTCCTGAGCTCGCTGTCGAGTCTCTCCGGCGCGGTTGCGCTGGCCTGCAGCGGCGCTCCCACCAACAGTGTCTGCACCGTCGCGCCTGCAACGTCGAACCTCGGCGTCACGAAGACTCTTTCCGTGACGGTGCAGACCGGACAGAGCACGCAGACCGCTCGCCTGCTGCGACCGCGTGTGCCAGGAAATTCAAGCCGGGCACCCGCTTTGCTTGCGTTGCTCGCGTTGCCTCTGATCTTCGCGCTGAGGCGCCGGACCCTCGTGCGACTGCTGCCGCTTCTCCTTCTGGGCGCGTTTCTCGGCCTCAGCGGTTGTGGAAGCAGCCGAACTATTCCCGGAGGCGGAGGCGGAGGCGGGGGCGGTGGGGGCTCAGCAACGCCCTCCGGTACCTACACGCTCGTGGTCAATGCGTCCGCCGCCGGGCTTACGCATAGCGTCAATCTCACACTCACCGTGCAGTAGATTTTCTCGCCGACCAATTCAAGCTGCGCCGCCTGCGGCCACCGCGCTGGACCATGCCCACTGAAAGTTATAGCCGCCCAGCCAGCCGGTCACATCGACGACTTCGCCAATGAAGTACAGCCCGGAGATCCGTCGGCTCTCCATCGTGCGCGCGTCGAGCTCACGCGTGTCGACGCCCCCGGCGGTGACCTCGGCCTTCGCAAAACCCTCGGTCCCCTCCGGCCGGAGCGTCCATGCGTGAATTTTCTGCTCCAGCCGCTGGACTCCGGCGTTTGTCCAGTCGGGACGATCTGCAAGAGCGATTGCGATCCAACGCTCTGCGAGCCGCGCAGGCAGGATATTCCGCAGCAGGGACTGCGCTGCGGTAGCGTCGCGTCTCGCGTTTTTTTCCAATAGCGGCGCGAAGACGTTTTGGTCTGGCGCGAGATCGAAGGTTACATCGCGGCCCGGACGCCAGTAGGACGAGACTTGCACCCCGGCCGGCCCGCTCAATCCGCGATGCGTGATCAGCAGCTTCTCGCGGAAGGCTGGCGCGAGTTTTTGCCGGGGATTCGTTGCTGGCTCGGCTTGTGCGATCACCTGGGTGGAAACGCCGGCGAGATCGCACCAGCGCTCGCCGTCCTCCGTAGCGAAGAGCAGAGGAACCAGCGCAGGGCGCGGCTGGACCACTGCATGGCCGAACTGCCGCGCAAGTTCGTATCCGAAGCTGGTCGCGCCGAGCTTCGGGATCGACAGTCCGCCGGTTGCAACTACGAGCGATTCGCAGGCGATCTGCCCAGCGCTGGTAGTGACGGCAAATCGTGCGCGCATCTCCTTCGTTTCTGCATTGGGGCTTCGCACCTCCGTCACGCGTACGCCGCTGAGTCTCTCGACGCGGGCCTGGTCGCACTCGCGTTCCAGCATGGCGACGATCTGCCGAGCCGAGCCGTCGCAGAAGAGCTGCCCGAGCGTCTTCTCGTGATACGCGATGCCGTGACGCTCGACCATGGCGATGAAATCAGCAGGCGTGTAGCCCGCGAGGGCTGAGCATGCGAAGTGAGGGTTCTCGCTAAGAAAATTTTCCGCGCGCGCATTGATATTAGTGAAGTTGCAGCGGCCGCCGCCGGAGATCAGGATCTTGCGCCCGGGCCGTTCGCCGTGCTCGAGCAGAAGCACGCGGCGGCCGCGACGGCCCGCCTCCAGCGCGGCCATCATGCCAGCGGCGCCCGCACCCAGCACCAGCACATCGACCCTTCGCGATAAAGGTTGGCTCACCTCTGCGATTCTAGGCAATCGGCTCGCGGGCCGCGAACCTCAGCCGGGAAAACCGCATCCTATGCGCAGAGGAGAGACGGACATGAAGACGCTTCTATGGCTCACCGCCGGCGTTGGCCTCGGCCTCGCGGCCTATCTGATGATGAATGCACCCGCGCCCCAATATGCCACGGGCTCAGACGATGTGGAGGATGCCGCGCGCTCGACCGCTGCCTGGGGCAGAAAGCAGAAAGTCAGGGGAGCGGGCGGCAGCTTGCTGGGGCAGATGGAGGAAGGCGTGGGCGAGCTTACGGGCAATGAGCCGCTGGCCGATCAGGGCCTCGGCGACCAAGTTGCAGGTACGGCGCAGAAGGCAGCGGGCAAGTTTGCGGAGGCTGCCGGAAAGACGCTTCACGACCTGAATCGCTGAATCTTTCTGTCAGCTTCCGCCCGTGCCTCCGCTTACTGACGGCTGCGCGGCGAGCCGTTCCTTTTCCGCCTCGTGCGCCTTCGCCAGCAGCTTCTTCAGCCTGCCCTCCACATCAGAGCCCTCGCCCAGCATCTCCGAGGTGAGGACTCCGTCGGTGTCGATGGTGAAGTAATGCGGGATGGCCTGGACGCCGAACGCATTCGTCAGCGCCTTGTCTGCGTCGCGGTATTGCATCCACGTCATCTCGTTCTTCTGGATGAACTGTCTCCATTTCGCGTCATCGCTGTCCCAGCTCGCGCTCAGGATCACCAGCGGCTCGCCGGCAAATTCTTTGGCGATCTTCTTCATGTGCGGCAGCTCTTCATTGCACGGCCCGCACCATGTCGCCCAGAAGTCGATCAGCACCACGCGGCCGCCCATCGCGTCCAGATTGAAATGCGATCCATCGAGCGCCGTGACCGCGAAGACAGGCGCCATCCGCTTCAGCGAGAGCGAAGGGTCCGCTGCAAAATGCTCGGCCCGCAGCCGCGCCGGGTCGGCTGGCCGCGCACAGCTCACACACTCGGTGAAGCTGGCCTTGGCGTCATCCATCCTGCCCATGTGCGCGAGCACCTGCCCGTCAAGATACAGAGCGGCTGCATAACGCGGATAGTCTGAAAGCGCCTGGTGCAGCGCCTCATGCGCGGCCTGCAGCTGGTCGGGCTTGGGCTTGTCTCCGCCTTTGTAGAACAACGCCGCGCCGCGCTCGTACTCGGCGAGTGCCTTCTCCGTCGGCGTCTTCGCCAGTTCGGAGAGCCTTCCGGTGGTCGTGATGGCGGCCTTGTAGTCATGCTCGTCGAGGTTAGCTTCATAGACATCCTCCAGGCACTCGAAGCATCCGCCGCCCGCGATCTTGTTGGCTTTGTTGAAGTCGTCTCTGGCAAACGCAGCCCGATTCTGTTTCAGGAACTGCTCTCCTTCATGCATCGCCTTGATGAACTTTGGATTGTTCGCATAGGCAGGAGGGGCGGAGGCCGCCGGTGTCTGTGCGAAAACAAGTTGGGCTGAGGCAAGCAGGAGAGTAGCAGCAGACACGCAAAGTCGCGTCATGGAAGGGCTCCTGAAGAAAGCCCCTCCATCATCATGGCGAACGTAGCCCTGTGCAATAGATTTTTTCTAAAAAAAATCGCCGCCGCTAACCGGCCTTGCGCTCTTCGAGCACCTCGTCCAGCATCCCCATCAGTGAGCCGGCGCGCGAACGCACCGTCGTCTGCTGCTGGTTGAGGCTGCCGGCCATGGCCTCATAGCGGGCCCGCAGCGTCAGCAACTCATCGGCGATGTTCAGCGCAGCCAGCACGGCCACACGCAGCGAGTCCACCGTAGCGCCGTGCGCCGAAACCGCACGCATCTTGCCATCCACGATCGCTGCAAGCTGTTCAATATATTCAGGATCGGTGCCGCGCAGCTGGTACACCTGATCGTAGATGTCCACCACGACCGCGCTCGACTCCCGCGCTACCGTCTCGGCCCGCGACTCCATTGCGCTGCGTTGCTGTTGTGCGCTCAACTGCTTCTCCTCATACTCGTTTGCGGCCACTTGCGCGGCATACAGCTCTTCGGTTGCGGTTGGTTCCGCGAGTTGCGGCATCCAGACGCCCTCCTCAGCAAGATTCCCCTCTCAAACCCGGCCCTTAGCTCCTTGTGGCTCTCCGTCCCCTAAAAACTCCTGCTACAACAGCTCATCCAGCTACAACAGTTCATCCATCTGGGCGAGCATCGCTTCCACCCGCTGCCGCACGGTCTCGCGCTCGCGTTGCAGGGTTTCAAGTTGTTTAGTCGCTGAACTCGCGGAGGATGACTGCGCCTCCACATGCTCGCGCAGAGCCGCAAGCTCTTCCTCGGCGGCTTTGCGTTCCGCCTCAGCATGCGCGCGCGCCTCGCGTTCCTTCTTGATGAGCTCGACCGTCTGGAGCACCTTCTGCTCCAGCGCCTGAAACTCGTCGACACTCACTGCTGCTGCACTCATCTGGCCCCCTGCTTCGCGAGCTTGCGAAGCAACTCGAAGTATAGCGATTCGCGTCGTGGATTAGCGGACGTCAATTGAAGAGAGGAACCTTCGCGAATCCCTCTCGACACTCCCGCGCGGCCAGTTGTCGTGTGCGTGGCGTCTAACGTGCAGCGTGCGGGCCTCTAGGCTCGCTGCGAGCCGCCGAGCCCGCGCAGCGCTTCGATCACGCGCGCGCTCCAGAGGGTAAGCTCCTCTTCGGACAGCGTGCGTTCGCCGGACTGGAAGACCACGCGAACCAGAAGCGAGTAGCTGCCCGCGGCGATGGCCTTGCCCTTGGGATCGCGGAAGATCTCGACCGGCCGCGCGCTTCGCAGCTCGGAAATCCCCAGTCTGCCGACCATCGTTTCGATCGCCTGCCAGCGAACGGTATCGGGAAACACGAAGGAGAAGTCGCGTTCCACGGCCTGGAAGCGCGAGAGCTCGCGCGAGGTGGGCTGGCGCAGAGGCCGCGTCAACAGCGCCTGTGCGAGCACCTCAGCAACGGCACACGTCTGGCGCAGCTTGCGGCGCTGCATCTCGTCCGCGCTGAGTTCACCAAAGACGGCGACCGGCGCGCCGTCCAGCAGTGCGCGTCCGCCGCGGCCCGGCGCAATCCACGCGGGCAGCGACTTGGCATCGAACGAGAGTGTGCCGGAGAACCTTGCGAGCAGCGACTCCAGTGCGCCTTTTACCTCAAAGACCAGAGCATCGTCTTTGCTGTGCAAGGCGCTGGCGGCAGCAGAGCCGGCCGCTCCGAGCGCGAGTCCTGCGTGTTCGCATACCTCGGCGGTCGATCCTGTGAAGACGGTTCCCAGCTCGAACAGGCGCACGGTTGCGACGTCGCGGTGCAGGTTGTGCGCGAGCATCGTCGCCATACCGGAAGCGAGCGATGGGCGCAGCATCCCGGCCTCTTCGCTCAGCGGATTCCCTATCGCGGCCGCACCCGCTTTCGCGTCACCAAACGCCGCAGCCTCTTCAGCAGAGACGAAGGTGCTGGAGATCGCCTCGCTGTAGCCGAGCGCGAGCAGCGTCTCGCGTATCGCGCGCTCCTGCTCTGCATGCGGCTGCTTCAGGACTGCGCCTGCCCAGGCAGGGAGCGTGTCGGCGAAGCGGTTGTAGCCGTAGACGCGCGCGACCTCTTCGATCAGGTCGATCTCGCGTTCGAGGTCGAGCCGCCAGCTCGGCAGCCGCACCGCATACTCGCCTGCGACGGCGGTCATCGGCTCCAACTCACAGCCAAGCGCCGTCAACACCTGCTCGATGACTGTCTCGTTCAGGCCAGAGACCCTCTGGCCGTCTTCCAGCACGGAATCTTCGAGCGTCGTTCCGAGAATCCGCTGTATCTCGCGCGAGCGAAGAATGATGCGTTCGCGGCCTGCGGTCTTTGCGGCGAGCTCTGGCACAACAACATCCACCAGCGGACCGACGGCCTCGCCGCCCGCCTGTTCGAGAACCATCCGTGTGACCAGATGATTGCCGACCGGAGCGGCGTTGAAGTCCGCACCGCGCTCGAAGCGGTGACTGGCGTCGGTGTGCAGACCGTGGCGGCGCGAGCTGGAGCGCACGGTGCCGGGGTTGAACCACGCGGCTTCGACGAGGATATTCTTTGTTGTCTCGGTGACGCGCGAGTCCCAGCCGCCCATCACGCCCGCGAGAGACAGCGCCTTGTTTTCATCCGCAATGACGAGGTCATCCGCCGTCAGGGTGCGCTCGGTGCCGTCGAGCAAGCGCAGAGGCTCTCCAGCGTGGGCGCGGCGCACGACGAGGCCGCCTTCGAGAGTGTCCAGATCGAAGACGTGGGTGGGCTGGCCCATCGCGAGCCAGCCAAAGTTCGTCGCATCGACCGGCCCGGAGATGGGCTTTTGACCGAGTGCGCTGAAGTATTCGGAGATCAATCCTGTTGCGGGCCTTACCGTTACGCCGCGAACCACGCGCGCGGTGAAGCGTCCGCAGAGATCGCGCGCTTCGATTCGCACGGGAAACCCCGCGTCCTCGCGAGCGGCATCGACCGGCGCGCCCATACCGTCGCTCAACGGGGCCAGCTGCACACTATAGATCGCCGCTGCCTCGCGAGCGACACCGTAATGATTCATCGCGTCGACGCGGTTGGTAGTGATGTCCATCTCAAAGCGCGCGCCGCCGCACGCAGTCGGGAAAATGCCCTCCACGGCGATGCCGCGCAGCGTGAGGTTCTCGGCGAGTTGTTCGTCGGAGACGGGAAGTTCAGGCAGATAGGCGCGCAGCCAGGAGGAAAGAATGTTCACGCGAACTGCTCCAGAAAGCGCATGTCGCCGGAGTAGAGCAGCCCAATGTCGCTGATGCCGTACTTCATCATGGCGATGCGATCGACGCCCATGCCGAAGGCGAAGCCGCTGATGCGGCGCGTATCGTAAACCGGCTCGCGGCCGAGCTCGATGCTGCGTTTATTCACGGCCTCGAAGACCGCCGGGTCGACCATGCCGCAACCCAGCAGCTCGATCCAGCCGGAGTGCTTGCACTTGCGACAACCATTGCCGCCGCAGAAGATGCAGGAGATCTGCACGTCGGCGCTGGGCTCGGTGAAGGGGAAGAAGGACGGGAAGAAACGCGTCTTCACCGACGAGCCGAAGAAAGCCTTCATGGCGTGGTCGAGCGTTCCCTTAAGGTCCGAGAAGGTGATGTTGGTGTCGACGCAGAGACCCTCGACCTGGTGAAAGACCGGCGAGTGCGTGGCGTCGGCCGCGTCGTTGCGATGCACCTTGCCAGGAATGACGAGCCGCAGCGGCGGCGCCTGGTCGAGCATTGAACGAATCTGCACCGGTGATGTGTGGGTGCGCATCAGCAGACGGTCTCGCCCTGGCTTCGCGTCCTGGCCGGCGACGACCAGCGTGTCCTGCGTATCGCGCGCGGGGTGGTTGGGCGGAAAGTTGAGCGCCTCGAAGTTGTAGAAATCGCTCTCGACCTCCGGCCCCAGCCCGACGGAGTAACCCATGCGCTCGAAGACCGTGACGATCTCCGCCATCGTGCGGATCAGCGGATGCTCCGCGCCGATACGCTGCGCGACGCCGGGCAAAGTGATGTCTCTTATGCGCCGCGCCTCAACCAGTTCAGTTTGCTTTTCGCGATGAATTTCTATTGCTTGAGTCTTGAAATGTTCCTTCTCTACCTGAGAAAGCCGGTCCACTATCGGCCTAAGCTTCGAGACCCCGATACGGGCCTCAATTTGGACTTTGAGTTCATTAAATCTCTGACCCACCGCCCCCTTCTTATCGTTAGGGGCTGTTTTCAACCACGCATCGGAGATGAGCTTCAGTCTACCTTGCTTGCGTCCGAGCCAGTGAAGACGAAAAGCTTCACGTCCGTCATCTGTCGCGAGCATGACGGATTCCTCTTCAACCTGCGCGGCGAGTTTTTGAAACTCCGCATCGAGAGTTGAAGAGTCATAGCCTGGTAGTTTCGGGATGATGTATTCAGTCATTCGTCGACACTAATTCTACTTGCACTCACACGGCCCACCACACGACCGCCGCCATCACCACGCCCAGCAATAAACTCCGCCGCGAGGTCATCGCCCACACCACGGGATCGTCGTGCATCTGACCGCGGCTGGCCAGCATCCACACCTGGCTCAGCCACAGCAGCAGTACCGGAACGATCAGCCAAAGACGAACGACGTGGTGATACAGCCGCGTCGTCTCCGGGTTGTTGATGTACAGCGTCATGACGACTACTGCCGCAAACATCGATCCTGTGCCGAGCGCGCGCAGCTGCTCAAGGTCGCTGACGTGGTAGCCGCGTCCGGCGGTGACGGTGCCGCCGCGAGTGCGCAGGCCCTCGAGCTCGCTGAAGCGCTTCACAAACGCCAGCGAGAGGAAGAAGAAGACGCTGAAACCGGCCAGCCACGGCGACATCGGGAGCCCCGTCGCCGCCGCGCCCGCCAGAATCCGCACCGTATACAGACCGCTGAGGACGAACACATCCAGCAGAACCGTGCGTTTTAGATAGAGCGAGTAGGACAGCGTGGTCACCGTATAGATGCCCAGCCATTCCAGGAACCTGTAGGGCCGGAGCAGAGTGAAGGATCCCGGGATGGCAGCCGCGACGCGCGGCAGTGCGATCGCCAGTACCAGCGAGACCGCCATCAGCAGCACAATGGCGCTGACTCCTGCAAAGGCTGAGAGGTCCCCCGCGGCGAAGGGCCGCCGTCTCTTGCGAGGATGGCGTCGATCGGCTTCCAGATCCAGCAGATCGTTCAGGATGTAGGTGGCCGAGGCGCATAGGCCGAAACTGAAGAACGCCACTGTCGCCACCAGGACCGGGGCCGCGTTCCAGGTATGCGCAAGCAGCAATGGGACGAAGATCAGGGTGTTCTTGGCCCACTGATGCAGCCGCACGGCGCGGAGCCAGCTCCCCAGGCTCGACCGGCGGTCCTCAAAGTTGGCGGCCGTCACTTTGCCCGCGCGGCGCAGGCCGCTGGTCAGCGCGCGCTGCGGATTGGCCGTCATGGGGCTCTCGCAGGCGCACAGCAGCTCCACGTCGGGCCTGGCATTGCCGATATAGCAGAATCGCTCGCCAAAGTGCTCGTGGAAGGCCTTGAGCTTATTGCCGCCGGCAAGATTTGTTGTCCCATCGGAGGCCAGAACACCGGCAAAGATGCCCAGATGTTCCGCGATTCGCTCGGCCAGCGCGCGGTCGGCTGCGGTGGCCAGATAAATCGCCCGTCCCGCGCCGTGCTCTATGCGCAGCCACTCCAGCAGGGGGCGGTTGTAGGGCAGGTTCTCGACGTCCAGATCGACGGCAGCTGTTACCCGTTGCTTGAACTGTGCCTTGCCCTGAGCGATCCAGCCGGGAACGCGCAGCAGCTCCGCCGGCCGCTGGCGTACCAGCGCCAGCACGGAATCCACCAGGGTGTCGGATTTGACCAGCGTTCCATCGAGATCCACGCACAACGCGATTCCCGGAGCGAGGCCCGCAACCCGCTTCGGGCCGGCATGCATGGCCGCCGTTTCCTCAGGAGCCGTCACCGGCGGGTCGGTCTGTGCTGCATCTGTTCCCCAAACCATGGCTCGAAACCTTGTATGTCCGCTCTTCGTCACTATACCGTCAGTATCGCCAGTATCATTGCAGTCAGGAGTTCAGCGCAGCCTCGCCTCATCCTTCCCGCCGGCCCGTCTTTACTTTTATAGATTGCGTGGTTTGGGATAAAGGCCTACCGGTCGGCCCAATTTGGCGTCTTATCGGTTTAGGTTCATATAGTTCTGCAGGAGTACGTCGACCCTCATGCCCGTCCCTTCGAATCAGGATGCCGCCGGCGCCATGCCGCGCTCCGCCGCCGGTTCCGGCGAAACTGCTGTCACCGACACCAGGCACCTGCTCCCCGAACACGCGTCCGAGCCCGGTGGCCGCCGCAAAGGCGGCCGTCGTCGCCTGATCGTCGTTGTCGTCCTCATCCTGCTGGTCATTGCTTTTATTCTGTGGCGGGTTCACTCCAACAACGTCGCGGCGCAGCAGCAGGCCGTCCAGCAGGCTGCCGCGGCCAGCCGTCCCACTCCGGTGCAGGTCTCGCCTGTGCAGCAGGAGACGGTGCCGGTCTTCCTTACGGCGCTGGGCACCGTAACCGCGTACAACACCGTTACGCTTCACAGCCGGGTCGATGGACAGCTGCTGCAAGTGAACTTCCGCGAGGGCCAACTGGTCCACAAGGGGCAGCTTCTGTTGCAGATCGATCCCCGGCCCTATCAGGCTGCGGTCGATCAGGCAGTCGGCACCCTGGCCAAGGACGACGCCAATCTCAACAACATGCAGGCTGAGGCGGAGCGCTACACCGCGCTCTACCAGGCCGGCGTGGTCTCCAAGGAGCAGCAGCAGCTCCAGGTTTCCAATCAGGGACAAGCCGCAGGCTCCATCAAGGCTGACCAGGCCGCCATCGAGGCCGCCAAGGTCAACCTCGGCTACACGCGCATCTATGCGCCTATCGACGGCGTGGTCGGCCTTCGCCTGGTCGACCCCGGCAACATCGTCCATGCCTCTGACAGCACCGGTCTCATCGTCATTACGCAGATCCATCCCATCGCCATCATCTTCACCCTGCCCGAAGATCAGCTTCCGCAGGTGCAGCAGGCCATGAAGGGCGGAAGGAAGCTGGTGGTGGAGGCCTACGACCGCACCGACGCCCACAAGATTGCATCCGGCACGCTGCTCACTATCGACAACCAGATCGATACGACCACTGGCACGGCCAAGCTGAAGGCGGTCTTCGACAACTCCGATGGTTCGCTGTTCGCCAATCAGTTTGTCAATGTTCGCCTCATCCTCAGCCAGCGGCCGAACTCGATTGTGGTGCCCACGGCGGCCATCGAGAGCGGCAATCAGGGCGACTACGTCTTCGTTGTTAACCCCGGGCCCACGCCTCCGGACAAGCTGAAGAACATACCCGGACAGACGCCCGCCAACGTCACGCCGGGCAACACCACAAAGGCTCCCGCGCCTGGCACAGCTGGCAAGGGAAGGAACGGGAAGCCCCGCGCGCAGTATCACGCCGATATCGTTCCGGTGCACGTCGACTTCACCATCGATACCGACTCCGTCCTGGAGAGCGGACCGCTGAATCCCGGCCAGCAGGTGGTTGTGGACGGCCAGGAGAAGCTGGTCGACGGAGGCAATGTCAGCCCGCAGCAGGTGCGCACCGCGCCTGCCGCCAACGGCGGCAGCGCGGTCGGCGCAAGGACTTCCTCTGCGAGTTCCCCGCAGTCACGTACTGGCCGCACGTCGGGAGGAGCAGCCCAGCCCAACCGGAGCGGCGGCCAGCGGCCAAGCTCGCCGGTCCCGGCCAATGGAGGCAGTCACTGATGAGCCCATCGCGGCCCTTTATTCTTCGGCCGGTGGCCACCTCGCTCCTGATGGTGGCCATTTTGCTTGCGGGCATCGTCGCCTACTTCCAGTTGCCGGTCTCCGCTCTGCCCGAGGTCGATTACCCCATCATCCAGGTCCAGACCTACTACCCCGGCGCGAGCCCGGAGGTGATGTCGCAGACGGTCACGGGTCCGCTCGAGCGCCAGTTTGGCCAGATACCGGGTCTGCAGCAGATGACCTCGATATCCTCTGGCGGCGGCTCCGTCGTGACGCTCGAATTTTCTCTGGCCGAGTCCATCGACGTCGCGCAGCAGGACGTGCAGGCCGCCATCAACGCGGCTTACACCTTCCTGCCCAAGGACCTTCCGAATCCCCCGGTCTACGCGAAGGTCAACCCCGCCGACGCCCCCATCCTCACGCTCTCGCTGACATCGGACACCGTTCCGCTGCAAACCGTCGAAGACCTCGCCGACACCGTCCTCGCGCAAAAGATCTCGCAGCTCTCCGGCGTGGGCCTGGTCTCCATTGCCGGCGGCCAGAAGCCGGCCGTGCGCATCCAGGCCAACCCGACCGCGCTGGCCAGCTATGGGCTATCGCTTGAAGACATTCGCTCCGCCATCGGAACGGCCAATGTCGACCAGGCGAAGGGCGCGCTCAACGGCCCCAGCCAGGCCTACACCATCGGCGACAATGACCAGCTGCTGTCGGCGTCCGACTACGAGAACGTCATCATCGCCTACCGCAACGGCTCGCCGGTACGGCTCAAAGACGTCGCCAACGTTGTCAACTCGGCCGAAAACCTCTACCAGGCCGCCTGGATGGGCATTGCCGGGCAGCCGGCACACTCTGAAAAGACGAACGGCCAGACCCAGCAAGTGCCGGCCAGCCAGGCGTATCTGAAGCCGGCCATCATCATCAACATCCAGCGCCAGCCCGGCGCGAACATCATCAGCGTCGTGAACAGCGTGCAGGGGCTGCTGCCTAAACTGCGCGAATCGCTGCCTGCCGGCGTCAACCTGCAAGTGCTGACTGACCGCACCAACACCATCCGCGCGTCGGTCAAGGACGTTCAGTTCGAGCTGATGCTCACCATCGCGCTGGTCGTGATGGTCATCTTCCTCTTTTTGCGATCGATCGCGGCCACCATCATCCCCGCCGTTGCTGTGCCGTTGTCGATCGTCGGCACCTTCGGCGTCATGTACCTGCTGGGATATTCGCTGAACAATCTCAGTTTAATGGCGCTGACCATCTCCACCGGATTCGTGGTGGACGACGCCATCGTCATGATCGAGAACATCGATCGCTACCTGGAGATGGGCGACAGCCCGCTCGATGCGGCGTTGAAGGGCGCCGAGCAGATCGGCTTCACCATCCTCTCGCTGACCGTCTCGCTCATCGCCGTGCTGATTCCACTGCTGTTCATGGGCGATATCGTAGGCCGGCTCTTCCGGGAGTTTGCCGTGACGCTGGCTGTCACCATCCTGGCCTCCGCCGTCGTCTCGCTTACGCTCACGCCCATGATGTCCGCGCGCCTGCTCAGGCACAAGTCGCCCTCGCAACAGAACCGCTTCTATCGCAAGAGCGAGGAATGGTTCGACTGGGTCATCGCGCGCTATGGCGAAGGCGTGCAGTGGGTTCTGCGCCACCAGACCCTGACCCTGCTCATCACCCTCGGCACCTTTGTCTTCACGCTGTGGCTCTACATCGTCGTGCCCAAGGGCTTCTTCCCGGTGCAGGACACCGGCGTGATCATGGCCATCACCGAAGCCAACCAGACCACCTCATTCTCCTCGATGGCCGGCCAACAACAAGCGGTCGCCCGCGTTATTCTTCAGGATCCCGACGTCGTGTCGCTTTCCAGCTACATCGGTATCGACAACACCAACTCCACGCTCAACTCCGGCCGCATTCAGATCGACCTGAAGGACCGCGATCAACGCAGCGACGATGCCGAAGCCATCATCCAGCGTCTGCAGAAGAAGGTGAATAGAGTCGCCGGCATTCAGACCTTCATGCAGGCCGCGCAGGACCTCACGGTAGAGGACCGCCTCTCGCGGACGCAGTATCAATACACGATCGAAGACCCCGACCTGAACGAGCTCGCAACCATCACCAATCGCGTCGTCGCCAAGCTGAAGACGCTCGACTCCACGATCACCGATGTGGCCAGCGACCAGCAGATCAACGGTCTTGGCGCCACGCTGGTCATCGACCGAAACACTGCCTCGCGGCTCGGTGTGACGCCGCAGAATATCGACGACACGCTGGACGACGCCTTCGGCCAGCGCCAGGTCTCCACCATCTTCACGCAGCAGAATCAGTACCACGTCGTCATGGAGGTTGCGCCCAACTTCCAGAACAGCACCAGTTCGCTCGACAAACTGTACGTCAAGAGCTCCAACGGAACGCAGGTGCCGCTGACGACCTTCACAACCCTCACCCAGCAGCCAACCTCGCTCTCCATCGGGCATCAGGGCCAGTTTCCTTCAACCACCATCAGCTTCAACCTCGCGCCGGGCAAGTCCATCGGCGACGCCGTGGATGCCGTCAACAAAGTCGTCGCCGCCATGCATCTTCCACCCAGCGTGACTACGGCGTTCCAGGGCACCGCCGCCGCCTTCGAGGCTTCGCTCACCAACGAGCCGCTGCTGATTCTCGCCGCCATCATCACCGTCTACATCGTGCTCGGCGTCTTGTACGAGAGCTACATCCATCCGGTAACGATTCTCTCCACGCTGCCGTCGGCCGGCGTGGGCGCGATTCTTGCGCTGTTGATCTGCCATGAGAACTTTTCGGTCATTGCGCTTATAGGCGTCATCCTTTTAATCGGTATCGTTAAGAAAAATGCCATCATGATGATCGACTTCGCGCTGCAGGCCGAGCGCGAACAGGGCATGACCGCCGAAGAGGCAATCTATCAAGCCTGCCTGCTGCGCTTCCGTCCCATCATGATGACGACGATGGCCGCGCTTCTGGGCGCGGTGCCCCTGGCCTTCGGCACAGGCACCGGATCGGAGCTGCGCCGTCCGCTGGGCGTCACTATCATCGGCGGCCTGCTCATCTCGCAGGTGCTCACGCTGTTCACAACGCCCGTCGTCTATCTCTTCTTCGACCGCATCGGCCGCAAATACCTGGGCACAGCAAGAGCGGACGAAGAGCTCTACGAGCACACCCACGGCGGCAAGCATCCGCCCAACCACGACGGCGGTCTGCCGCAGCCCGCGCACGGAGACTGATCGTGAGCGACGACTTTCTCGAACCCGGCGACAAGGCCCCAGGGGAAGGCGCGCGCCCCGGCGATGAAGCCAAGGCGTATGCCAGCGGCGGACCCAACGACTTCAGCGGCGAGCATTCACCGAAAGACTCGGCCAGCGCCGCCGACCGCGCGAAGATACATCGCCAGCTCAACGAACAGGACGCGCCGCTGGGCCAGGGCGACTCGCCGCAGGGACCCGGCAGCGTCGGCGCGGTGCACTTCTCCGCGCCCTTCATCAAGCGCCCCGTTGCCACCTTTCTGCTTTCGATCGCACTCATCATCGCGGGAGGAGTTGCCTATAAGCTGCTTCCCGTCTCGTCGCTGCCCGAGGTCGAGTACCCGGTAATCTCCGTGGGCGCTTCGCTGCCCGGCGCCGACCCCAACACCATGGCCTCGGCCGTCGCCACACCGCTGGAGCGAGAGTTCTCTCGCATCGCCGGGGTCAATGAGATGACCTCCACCTCCGGCACCGGCTCGACCAGCATCATCCTGCAGTTCGATCTGGACCGCGACATCAACGGAGCCGCGCGCGATGTGCAGGCGGCCATCAACGCCGCGCGCGCGCAGCTGCCCGCAAACCTTCCATCCAATCCCACCTATCGCAAAATCAATCCCGCCGACGCGCCGATCCTGATCCTCGCGCTCACCTCTGACACCGTGCCCAAGCCGCAGATGTACGATGCCTCGGACTCTATCCTCGCGCAGAAGATCGCGCAGGTGCAGGGCGTTGGCCAGACCTTCACCGGCGGATCGTCTAGTCCTGCGGTGCGCATCGAGGTCAATCCTTACCTGCTCACCTCCAAGGGCCTGAGCCTCGAGGACCTCCGCACCGCCATCGGCACCTTCAACGTCATGCAGCCCACCGGCTACATCAACGGTTCAGGTCGGGGTTCGACGCGTACCGCGATCTCCACGACCGATCAGCTTTACGGCGCCGCCGTGTACGCTCCGCTGATCATCGCCACGAGCAAAGGGCCGGTCTCGAACGCTGCTGCGGCTACCGGCCTTCCCGCGTCGGTCGCTTCCGCAGTCAGCAGTACCTCCAACGCAACCACTGCCGGCGGATCGAGCGCGGCCGGCGCGACCCCTTCCAGCACCTCCTCCAACGGCACAACAGCCAACTCCAACTCGTCCGGCGTCAGCTCTGGATCGGCGGCCGGTGCGAGTTCCGCCGGCTCCGCTTCCGCCAAGAATTTCGCGACATCTAGCGTCACCACGGTGGGCGCGGCCAATGCGTCCGGCACCGTCCGCATCAGCGATGTCGCGCAGGTGGTCGACTCCGTCGCCGACGTGCATACCGGCGGCACCTTCAACGGCAAGCCCGCCATCCTGATCGTCGTCTTCAAATCTCCCGGCGCCAATGTCATCCAGACCGTGGACAACGTCCTCGCCATTCTGCCGCAGCTGCAGGCCTCCATCTCGCCGGCCATCAAGCTGCAGGTGGTGCTGGACCGCACCGGCACCATCCGCGCCTCGGTTCAGGAGATCACGCGCACCCTCATCATCTCTATTCTGCTGGTGATCCTGGTCGTGTTTCTCTTTTTGCGTGAGGGTCGCACGACGCTCATCCCCTCGGTCTCGGTGCCGCTTTCGCTGCTTGGCACTTTTGGCGTGATGTACCTGCTCGGCTACACGCTGGACAACCTCTCGCTGATGGCGCTGGCCATCTCCACCGGCTTCGTCGTTGACGACGCGATCGTTGTTATCGAAAACATCTCGCGTCATCTCGAAGAGGGCCTGACTCCTTTTGACGCCGCGATGCTTGGCTCCAAGGAGATCGGTTTCACAGTGCTCTCCATGTCCACCTCGCTGATCGCCGTGTTCATTCCGATTCTGCTGATGGGCGGCATCGTCGGCAGGCTCTTTCGCGAGTTCGCCATCACTCTTTCGGTCGCGATTGCCGTTTCGCTCGTGGTCTCACTCACCACCACACCCATGCTGGCAGCCAAGTTCCTTAAGCCCTTCAGCCACGTAAAAAAAGGCTGGTTTTATCGTACTGGAGAGAAACATCTCGCCCACCTGACTGCCGAGTATGAACGCGGGCTGCGCTGGGTCATCCGGCACCAGGTCACCATTCTGATCGTGTTCCTGATCACGTTCGCGCTCAACATCTATCTCTACATCATTGTGCCGAAGGGTTTTTTCCCGCTCCAAGATACGGGCCGCATGAGCGGGTCGCTACAAACCCAGCAGGACGCCTCCTTCCTTAGAACGCGGGAGAGCATGACCAAGGTGGCCAGCATCGTCCAACAGGACCCCGGCGTGGAGAACGTGCTCGGCTTTTTAGGCGGCGGCGGTCCGGGCGGGGGCGCCTCCAATAGCGCGCGCATGTATGTCGTCCTGAAGCCCGATGCCGAGCGCCAGAAGACGGGCGACAGCGCGGACAAGATCATCGCCCGCCTGCGTCCCAAGACAGCCAACATGCCGGGTGTGAAGTTTTATCTGCAATCCTCGCAGGAGCTCCACATTGGCGGCCGATCCTCCGCCACCCAGTATCAGTACACGCTCACCGCGGACACCGAAGAGGAGCTCGATCAGTGGATGCCGCAATTGATGGCCGCCATGCAGAAGCTGCCCGAACTGCGCGATGTCGCCACTGATCAGCAGGACAAGGGACTCGAATCGGAGCTCCTCATCGACCGTGACACCGCGTCGCGCCTTGGCGTCAGCGCGCTGGCCATCGATGCCATCCTCTCCGATGCCTTCAGTCAGCGCCAGGTCTCGACCATGTACCGGACGCTCAACCAGTACCACGTCGTCATGGAGGTAGCGCAGCCCTATCAAAACAATCCTGCGCAACTCAGAGACATCTATGTGAAGTCGAAGACCGGTGCGCAGGTCCCACTCTCCGCCGTAACCCAGCTCGTCACGAGGCGCGTCCCTTTGGCGGTGAACCATCAGTCGCTCTCGCCGGCCGTTACGCTGTCGTTCAATCTCGCGATAGGCGTTTCGCTATCGCAGGCCACGGCAGCCATTGAGAATGCGCGTACCGAGATCGGAATGCCCTCAACGATCCATGGCGGTTTCCAGGGAACCGCCAAGGCCTTCCAGGCATCGCTTTCGACGGAACCCATCCTGATTCTTCTCGCGATCTTCACCGTCTACATCGTGCTCGGCATTCTTTATGAGAGCTACATCCACCCGATCACCATTCTCTCCACGCTTCCGTCGGCGGGCGTGGGCGCCTTGCTGGCGCTGCTGATCTTCAAGATCGACCTGTCCGTCATCGCCATGATCGGCATCATCCTGCTGATCGGCATTGTGAAGAAGAACGCCATCATGATGATCGACTTCGCCCTGGTGGCCGAGCGTGAGCACCACAAGACGCCCGAAGAGGCCATCTACGAGGCTTGTATGCTGCGCTTCCGTCCCATCATGATGACCACCATGGCTGCATTGCTCGGCGGCATCCCGCTGGCCCTCGGCAGCGGCACAGGCTCGGAGCTGCGCCGCCCGCTCGGGGTCACGATCGTCGGCGGCCTCATCGTCAGCCAGTGCCTCACGCTCTTCACCACGCCGGTCATCTATCTGTTCTTCGACCGCCTGCGCGGTGCGATCCCCCGCTGGCGGCGTAGCGCGCTGGAAGCTCTCGGCTTCCGCCGCCCGGGTCGCTCGCACAGCGGCGAGCCCACGCCCGCAGCCGGCGACTAGCGCATTTCTCCTGAAGGTGTAGCCATGGCGGAAATCGTTAGTGTCGTTTTCTCCCAAGGAAAACGACCTCCACAGATTCCTGTCGAATCCACAGCATCAGGAGAAATGCTCTAAGAATGCCCCCTAGTTCGGCGACGGTTGCTCCACGTGCGTGATCGCCAGCACGTCGACCTCAGCCTTCGTGGGCTCGACCTTCAGCCCGGCCTGCTCCTGGACCGCCGTAATGAATCCGGGCGCTGCGGCGGGGTCGGTCGCAGCGTCAGGATTAGTGGTCCACTGCAGGTTGAAGTCGAACTTGCCCTTCAGCCCCGTCTTGTCCACCACCGGACGATCCAGCACAGCCATCTGCAGGAACTGAGCAAACTCCGGCATCGAGTTGTCCGTAAAGCGCCAGAAGATATGGCCCTCGTTTATGCTTCCCGTCTGGTCCTGCATCGCGTCCGGCGCACTCTTTGTGGCCGCGATCTTCGGTCCGCCTTTTGTGACGGTTAGCACAAAACACGCCATCTCGCGCTTTTCTAGTTGAAACTGCAGATGAAAGCGATCCGTCAGCAGCTTCTTCACCATCTCCCGATACTGCGTCACATTGGGCGCACCCTCTATATCCGGGAAGCCTTGGATATCGAAATGCTCAGAGCTGAACCAGGGAGGGGCATCGGCGATCTGCTTCACATGCACGCCGTACGCAAAGGAGATGAGGTCGTTCATCGTCTCGTTCTCGATGAAGATGTTGCGCCCGGAGGTGTGAAACCCGCTGTTGTGGTCATCCGGCTTGCTCGGTTTGACCGTTGCGACTTCAAACGACGGATGTTCGCCCTGGGCCATTGGCTTGACGCTTTCAATGGTCTGTCCGCAAAAACTGGGCAGAGAGACCGCGAGAATCAAAACCGTGAAAATACCGCACATTCCCTGAGTAGCAGCCATGAAAATGTTGTACACGAAGAACCTTTCCGGCCCCTCGGCCGCGTTCCCGCCTCCTTGTATCGTGAAGCCGTAACCCACCATCGGTCGGCGCATCCGACTGCCGCGTTGCCCTTCCAAAACTCCCCCCGTCCCGTTACCGTCTAATGAAGAGCCATGTATCTGCGTCGCGTCATCTCCGCTGTGGTTCCCCTGCTCCTGTCTACGGCACTCTCCGCACAGATGCACCATGTGGACAAGCCCCAGCGTGTTACCCGCGCCATCGGCGTCTACGAGTGGACTGGAGACATGGCCAAGCCCGACGCCTCCCGCCTTATCCCCGTCTCGATCTTCATCAACGGCCACTTCGAAGACGCAGGCGTCTATCTCGCGCAGCCCATCCCGCTTGCAGTGGAGACCGGAAACGTCTACGCCATCCAGAAATCCGGCGATCCGGTAGGGACCCTCGACCTCGACTACGCCCGCGATGTCGTCGACCGGCGCGATGTCGCCGACGATAACCCCATCGGCGCGTGGTACGGCTACGGCCGCTTTCTTCCACTCTCTACCGAGCCCAAGCCCGCGCTCAATCCGTCCGCGCATCCGCCTGTCATCGTCGCCAGCACGGACGACGACAAGCCCCACTTCGTCAATCGCTCACCCGGGGCGGGCTCCAGCACAAGCAGCACGCCCACAACGCCGGCGCCCCCGGACGACCCCGACCGGCCTACGCTGCACCGGTCGGATACAAACACAGCGGGCACAAACACGACTGGCAAAAGTCCAACTAGTTCAACCACGCCGGGCAACGCTCCTCTATCGCCGGGAACCGCCTCCGTTCCCGATGACGATCCAGAACGCCCCACGCTCAAGCGCCACGACGACACGCAAGACGAGAAGCACCGCAAACATAAGGGCGATACAGGCGCCGTGATACCCATGGGCAGCTCGTTGAACGAAGACCCCAACCGCCCCATGCTGCATCGCGGCAAGGTCGCATCCGAGCAGGCTCCGCCGCAACTTACCGGCATCCCCAAAGATCTGCATCAAGCCATCGCCGTCTCCGACCCCGTCACCCACGAGGCGCACGTCTTCGCTCGTGAATGGGACTCGCCCATCGAGCGCGCGGACACGCTTGCCGCCATGCAGACCCTGGCGCAGCCCCTCGCGCAGCAGTACATGACCACCAACCATCTACAGGCCGCGCCGGCTTCCACAGCCCCGAAGCTTGTCACATCCTCTTCCAAAACGTCACGTACCAGGCACTCCACGCATCGCGCCGCCGCGCCGAAGGGTCCCGCGCCGCTCACGTTTCAGGAGGCGCAGATCGAAGGGTTCACGCTCAGCTACGGCGGCCTGCCTACCTTCGTCTACACCGCCGCCATTCCTACGGCATCGGGTCCACTGCTGCGCGTCACGCTCGTCGCCCAGCGTCTGCCCTCCGGCGAGCTCCAGACCTCGCTCCACTCCGTCACCGACGACGCGCATCTCGACCGCACGCCCTGGATGCGGCTTGTCGACGCGGTCGATCCCGACGACTCGCACCGCGCCAGCCTGCTCTTCGAGCTGCGCGCCCGCGCCAGCCGCCAGTTCGCGCTCTACTCGCTCGTCTCCGCCCAGGCGCAGCAGACATTCGTGACTGGCATCATCGAATAACCTCGCCGCCCGGCCGCCGCAGTCGAATCTGGCTACACTAGTGGCGATGAGTGACAACACACCCAATGTGCAGATTGCCCTTCTCTTTCCCGGCCAGGGCTCGCAGAGCGTAGGCATGGGCCGCGCCCTTTACGACAACTCACCCGCCGCGCGCGCAATCTTCGAAGAGGCCGACGGCGCGCTGGGCTTCGCGCTCTCCGAGCTTATCTTCGAAGGCCCGGAAGACAAGCTGAAGCTCACCGAGAACACCCAGCCGGCGATTCTCGTCGTCTCCATCGCCGCTCTGCGCGTACTCGAGCCGGAGTTGAAATCTCGCGGCCTCGCCGTCGCCTTCGCCGCCGGGCACTCGCTCGGCGAGTACAGCGCACACGTCGCCGCCGGCACCTTCAGCTTTGCCGACGCGGTGCGTACCGTCCGCGCACGCGGCCAGTTCATGCAGTCCGCTGTCGCACCCGGCGAAGGCGCCATGGCCGCCATCCTCGGCCTCTCTGCCGAGCGCATCAACGACATCTGCGCGCGTGTCTCCGACGAGCTTACCCAGCCGCCGCCGGACAAGCCCGCCGACCCCTCGGCGCAGGCCGCCGCTGCCGTCGACGCACTCCACGATCCCTCCAACCCGGCCAGCACGCCCTCAGGAGCGGCTTCGCGCGTCAGCGCCGTCGTCTCTCCGGCAAATCTCAACTCGCCCGAGCAGACTGTCATCTCCGGCTCGGTTGCAGCCGTTGAACGTGCCGCGGCTCTCTGCAAAGAGGCCGGCGCCAAGCGCACCGTCATGCTTCCGGTCAGCGCACCCTTCCACTGCAAGCTCATGCAGCCCGCGCAGGACCAGCTCGCCAACGCCCTCGAAAGCATTACCTTTCAGGACCCCGCATTCCCCGTCGCCTCCAATGCCGATGCCCGCCTGCTGCATCGCGGTCCCGAGGTGCGCGACGCACTCATCCGCCAGGTCACAGGCGCCGTTCGCTGGGTCGAGTGCATTCAACTCCTGCAGCAGGCCGGCGCGACGCACTACATCGAGGTCGGCCCCGGCAAAGTTCTCACCGGCCTCAATCGTCAGATCGACCGCGCGCTCACGACAACCAACGTCGAAGATCCCGCGAGCCTGGAGAAGGCCCTCGCCAGCCTCGCACCCGCAAGCTAGTCACGCCCTCACGCAAGACAAAGGCGCAGCCCGAAAGCTGCGCCTTTGCATTGATTGACCCCAGCGTTATTTCGTATCGCTCACCCAATCGCCGTTGATGTCGCGCACCTCTACCGTGCCCAGGCCAGCATCCTTCAGCTCTGGCTCAATCTTCGCGCGATCACCTGCCGCGACGATCACCAGAGCATTCGGATGCAGGTTGTCTTTCGCCACACGCGCGACATCCTCCGCAGTCACCGCGCGATACTTCGCCGGCAGCGCCGCATAGTAGTCCAGCGGGCGGTCGTAGAGGAAGATCGACTGCATCGCTCCCGCGGCCGCGGCCGTCGTCTCAAACTCGCCGGGCAACGATTGCACCAGCGCGTCCTTGCTCGACGTCAGCTCCGCCTCTGTCGGAGGATTCGTTGGGAAACGATCGATCTCCGCCATCAGCTCCTTGGCCGCCGGCGCGGTTACATCCGTGCGCACCAGGCCGCCTGCGAGGAACTCTCCGCCCCCGCGGTAGCTCTGGTAGCGCGAGTTCGCACCGTATGTATAGCCATGCACCTCGCGCAGGTTCATGTTGATGCGGCTGCCGAACGAGCCGCCCAACGTGTAGTTCATGACCTGCAGTGCAGGCAGCTCCGGCGAGTTGGCCGGAACGCCCAGCCCGACGGCAAAGAGCGCAGTCTGCGGCGCCCCCGGCTTATCAACGATCACCACATGTGTTGACTGCATCTCCGGTGCGGGCGGCAGGTTGACAGCGGCGCTGGCCGTTCCGCTCCAGCTGCCGAAGTAGTGTTCCGCCAGCGTACGAGCTTCGGCCGGCGTCACGTCCCCGGCCAGCAGCAGCGCCGAGTCGCCGGGCCCATAGTGGCTCGCATAGAAGCCAGTCACGTCATCGCGCGTCAGCGCCTCCACGCTCGCCGTCGTTCCGTTCGGCGACGCTCCATAAGGGGTATCGCCGAAGACCAGCTTCGGTCCAACGCGCAGCGCCATCGCCTGCACCGAGTCCGTCTCCTGCGCGATGCGTGTCAGCCGTTGTTTCGTTCGCCGGTCCAGGTCTTCGGTCCGGAACGCTGGATGCTCGACCACATCCGAAAGCAGATCGATGCCGCGGTCCGTATGGTCGGTCAGCACCGTCAACTCAACCGAGCTTCCGTCCATCGTCGCGTTCGGCGCAATGCGCGCACCGATCACCTCTTCGTCGTCGGCCAGCTTCTTCAGATCGCGGCTCGCCGTTCCATCGCCCATCGTCTCCGCGGTGAGTGTGGCCAGACCGCCCTTATCATGCGGGTTCGTCTCGCTTCCGGCGCGCGACACAAGCGAGGCCGAGAGCACAGGCAGCGCATGATCTTCGATCAGGTAAACCTTCAGCCCGTTATTCAGCGAGAAGGTCACGGGCACCGGCAGGTGGACCGAAGGTGGCGGCCCGGCCGCGGGCTTGGTCTTGCGCCACTCCTGTGACTTCTCAAACGCCGGCGTGTACGGGTCAACCAGCTTCACATTTGCATCCGTGTCCGCCGGGCTGCGTGGCACATCGTCGACCACCTTCTTGCCCGGCATGCAGATGACGACCACGGAAGCATCCTTCGCCAGATATTTATTCGCGGCCTCCTTCGCGCTGGCGATGGTGACCGCCTCCGTCATCGCAATATCCTTCGGAAGGAAGCCGGGGTCGCCGGTGTACTGGTTGTACTCATCCAGCGCGTCAGCCACGCCACCAAAGCCGCCCAGCCGCTGCAGGCCCGTGATCTTGCCATTAAGATCGCCCGCCTTCGAGGCCTCTACCTCTTCCGCCGTCGGCCCGTCCTTCTGCAGCTTCGCCAGCTCGTTCCAGAACACCGCTTCAACGTCTTCAACCTTCACGCCCGGCCGCACCGTGATCACGCACTCCGCCATTCCGGTCAGCTTCAACGACTGGTTGTAGCACCCCACGCTCTGGGCCATCTGTGTCTTGTAAACCAGCGCCTCATCCAGTCGGCTGGCCTTGCCTTCGCCCAGCGCGTACATGGCCACGTCCGTGTCGTAGGCGTGCGGCGTATAGGCCGGCGGCGTCAGCCATCCAATGCGGATCTGCGACAGCCGCACTGTATCCGTCACGGTCGCGCGCCGTTGCGAGGTAATCGGCGGCGTCTGAATATTTACCGGCGCCACCTTCGGTCCGCGCGGAATCGGCCCGAAGTACTTGATCAACATCGCATGCAGCGCCTTCGGATCGAAGTCGCCCGCAATCGCGATCGACGCGTTGTTGGGCGTATAGAACTGTTGGTGAAAGTCGCGGATATCGGCAATGCGCGCGGCCTCGACATCCGCATGGCTGCCAATCACGCTGCCATA
>Ga0207933_1000872_pt1 | contig 26120 bp, 30 predicted proteins | sample NGESurdeep092012_4_FD_184488 | JGI IMG/M metagenome (GOLD analysis project Ga0207933, IMG submission 184488) | Arctic peat soil microbial communities from Barrow, Alaska - NGEE Surface sample F53-3 deep-092012 (SPAdes) | ecosystem: Environmental > Terrestrial > Soil > Wetlands > Peat ... | reverse complement strand
CGTGAGATGATCCGAGAGTGATGACGACACGCCAGGTGGTGGAGTCCAACGGCGAGGGGTTCAGCCCCACCCAACTCCTCGATGTCCGGGGGCGCACGCAGTCGGCACTCATGGAGATCGCCGGAGCAGTCGCTCCGGGCATGTCCGAACACGACGCCCGGCTGATGGCGGCCGATGTCTTGCGAGCCCGTGGGCTCCGGAAGGGCTGGCACAAGATCCTGGTCCGGTTCGGCGTGAATACCCTCATGAACTTCGGCGACCCGTCCGAGCCCGGCGTGATCCTCGGCCAAGACGACATCTTCTTCATCGACATCGGTCCTGTCTTCCGGGGGCACGAAGGTGATGCCGGTGACACCTTCGTGGTGGGCGGCGACGCGGACATGGTGCAGGCCGCCAGTGACGTGCACACGTTGTGGCACCAGGTCCGCGGCGCATGGATCAACCAGTCCGCCAGCGGAGCAGACCTCTATCGGATCGCGTCGATGCGGGCCGAGGAGATGGGCTGGAACCTCAACCTGGACCTCACCGGCCACCGGATCTCGGCCTTCCCCCACCGCGTCCACTTTGACGGCAGCCTCTCGGACGTGGGGTTCGCCCCCTCCGACCTGCTCTGGGTTCTGGAGATCCAGATCCGGCACCCCATTCGGCCGTTCGGAGCCTTCTTCGAGGATCTGCTGCTGCACGATCCCGTGGCCCAGTCACTGCCCCGGGTGGTCGAACGCACCTCAGTCACTCCTCGCACCTGATCACTGGCGCCGGGGGCGACGCCACTGGCGCCGGCGATCACGCCATCCACCAGATCAACTGGAGGTGGTACTCATTGACGTCCCCGGGGACCACGTGTTACGACGCAGGCCATGGAGGACAGGATCACTCCGGGCCTCTACCTCGAGATGACCGAGGGGCCCATCGAGGAGTACGTGGCGCGACGGGTGCCCGAAGTGCTCACCGGCGCCGGGGCCGACCGGGCCACCTGGTGGCGCAACGCCCACCCCGATCGGAACGACCTCCCCCGCGTCCTTCCCGAATTCGGGTTCCTGGCCGTCTACGAGGTGGACGACCGGTTCGAGGCCCCGGAAACGCCTGACGGCGTGACCGGCCATCTGTTCCACCATTACCCCCGGCCGGGCCAGGGCCGGGTGACCGGTCGACCCACTCTCGGACTGTCGCTGGTCCTCATCTCCCCCACCGAGCCCCGCCGGGCCCAGGAGCTGCGGGACTGGGGGGACTTCGTGCACATCCGCTACATCGCCGAAGCCAACGTGCCCGGCTACACCATGATCACGCCCTACATGAACGCCGCCGGTGCCGACCCGCTCTTCCTCCACTTCTATGAGATGGACACCGACCGGCCCGAAGCGGCCTTCCGATCCATGACCCCGCGGGTCGAACAGCTACTCAATGGGGACGGGACACCGATGGATGAGCTGCTCGAGACCGAGGACGCCTCGCGCTCGGACCAGTTCGAAGCAGGTGCGCCTGAGCTGTCCGAGGCCTTCCGGACATGGGGCTTCCATGATGCTCTCCGGATCATGTACGTGAACTCCTTCGTACGCCTCGGCGAGCAGGCCCGACCGTGACCGCCGACCGGGTCGCGGTCTTCGACCAACACGCCGGCAACGAGTTCGAGGCCAGGCCCGGAAGGTCCTCGATCCGACCGTCGGGGGCAACCGGCTGATCCAGCCGTGACCGCCCGGGCCACCGTCACGCCGAGGTTCTGGCAGTTACGATCACGATTGTGTCCACCTCCCCTGCCTGTTCCCCCGCCATCGTCCAGCCGGCCAGTCGACCGTGCAGCTAGTCACCCTGGGCACCGGCAGCCCGATCCCCGATCCCAACCGGGCCGGGCCCGCCACCCTGGTCCGGACGGGGGGCCGCGACTTTCTCTTCGATTGCGGTCGCGGGGTCTTGATGCGGGCTGCGTCAGCCTGGTCGGGGGCCGCCGCCTTCACCGCGGTCTTTCTCACCCACCTGCACAGCGACCACACCACCGACCTCAACGATGTGATCACCATGCGGTGGATCGGCTCTCCCGAACGCAATCCCCTTCCCGTGGTGGGACCACCGGGCACCCAGGGGCTGGTCGATCGGACGCTGGCCATGCTCTCGGACGACATCGGCTACCGCACGGCCCACCACGACGATCTGAATTGGGAGCCGGCCTGTTCGGTGACCGAGGTCAGCGACGGCGTGGCCTATGACGACGGATCGGTGCGGATCGTGGCCGCCCCGACGGACCACGCCCCGGTGCATCCCACCGTCGGCTACCGCATCGAGGCCGAGGGGAAGGTGGTGGTGATCGCCGGCGACACCGTGCCATGCGCCGGGCTCGCCCGCCTGTGCGATGGCGCCGACGTCTACGTCCAGACGGTCATCCGCCGATCGCTGGTGGAGGCCATACCGTTCGCCCGCATCCAGGACATCCTGGACTACCACTCGTCCGTTCAGGACGCCGCCGCTACCGCGTCGCGGGCCGGGGTCGGCACCCTGGTTCTCACCCATCTGGTTCCGGCCCCGGCGGTAGGGTCGGAGTCCGAGTGGGAGGCCGAAGCCCGCACGGGGTTCAGCGGCACCGTCGTGGTGGCCCATGATCTCTGGCAGCTGGAGCTCTGAGTTCGGGCCGGTCCCCCGTGGAGCGGCCGGACATTGATCTGCACCTGAGTGCACTCTTCCGCCGGGTGGGTCGTCCTAGGATTGAGCCATGCCCGATGCCCGTGATGCCGTCATCGCCGACGTGCGTCGCCTGATGGACTCGGGCCAGGAGCTCCGGAGTCAGATCCTCGAGAGCCGAAAGGGCTTCACCAAGGGGCTCGCACTGCTCGAACGTGGCGTACCCCTCAGTGATGCGCTGGCGGAGCTGAACACGGCCGAGCGTCGACTGCGCATGACCGAGCTGTTGGCCGAGTTCGACGAGTGCCGCCATCGGCTACGGATCTCCATCACCGCCGCCGGCCTCGACGAGGGTATGAGCATCGGCGATATCGGTCGGGCGTTCGGCGTGTCCCGCCAGCTGGCGGCGCGATTCGCCAAGGAGGTCCGCGGGCGGCCCTGACCGGGCTCGACCGGTGGTTGCTACGGCTCGGTGACCGTCCAACCCCGTCGGCGAAGCTCGGAGGCCAGCTGCTCGTCGGAGACCCGCAGCAGGGAACGCGCCGGCGGGGCGGGGCGGGGCGGCCGTTCCCGGACTACCGGCTCGTCCGGTGTCGGCCCGGCCCCCTGCAGCCGGCTGATGAACGCCTCGGCCTCGTCACGGGTGAACTTGCCCCCGGCTTGGCGCTGGGTGAACCCCATCGGGCCCCGGGCATCGCGGAAGTCGACGTGGCCAGCTTCGTGGAGGAGGGTCACGAGCTCCTGGACCTGCCGGGCCGTGGCCGGTGGACCCGACTGCTGACCGAACGCCATGGGCCCAGTCTCCCCGATTTCGGCGGCGGCGGCGGGGTGCTTCCCCAACGCTCACCCGGAAGCCGGCGAGTACCCCCTTCCCCGTGGCCGGACGCCCGCCCGCCACGGGGTGGCGACTACGGTGGACCTGCAGACCCTCCATTACTCCTTTCGTCACGGTGGAGGTTCCGCTCAACGCCGCTCGTAGGCATGGCTGCGCTGGCCGTCAATGGCTGTGTTCAAGCTGAGAGTGGGATCGATGAGCGGAAGCGAGTCACCGGGCGGGGGGCCACTGGGCCACCACCCGACTGCCGGCGACCGGCAGCACTGAATGGGGGTGCCCGACCGGCTTCCGGCAATACTGGCCCGGCTCGGTGAAATCGGCGGGGAGGCTCCGTCCTTCGCCAGTCTCTGCCAAGTGGCCACCGAGGTGTCCGGCACCCAGGGTGCCTCCATCATGCTGATGGCCGACCGGTCCCCCCGGGGGCTGCTGTGTGCCATGGACGATGTCAGTGCCCACCTCGAGGAACTCCAGTTCACCCTGGGAGAAGGCCCGGGCCTCGACGCCCACACCCAGAGCACCCCGGTGGTCGAGCCGGACCTGGCCGAGCCCGCCACCCCCCGGTGGATCGCCTTCACACCGGCGGCGGTCAGCATCGGTATCCGGGCTGTCTTCGCGTTTCCTCTGGTCGTCGGCAGTGTGAACCTGGGAACGCTGAACCTCTACCGGACCCGTCCTGGCCCGTTGGGCGACGACCAGCAGGCCGATACGGAGATCGTTGCGGGTATCGCCGCCCGTACTCTCCTGACCAAGCAGGCCGACGCCCCAGCCGGCGTGCTCTCGCCGCAGATCGAGACCGAGTCCAATCTCCGCCTCAGCCTCCACCAGGCCTCCGGCATGGTATCGGTGCAGCTGGGGATCCATGTGGCCGATGCGCTCGTCCGACTGCGCGCCTACGCCGTCGCCCATGATCAGCTCATCGACGAGGTCGCCACCCAGGTGATCGACCGGCGACTCCGCTTCGACGATTACACACCCTGGCTGGAGCCGGATTGATCGATCCTCGTGGCGCACGTACCTGCCGGGGTGACCCGGCGTCGTGGCATCGATCCGCTGGCCGGCGCTCGCTGGCACCTGGCGCGGGTGCGCGCCGTCAGGCCAGGTAGGCGACGTCGCCGCTACGGGTGATCTCGAACCGCTCGAAGCCCGAAGTGACATGGGGATCGTCGGCGGCCAGGGCCACGGCAATCTTCTGGCCACTGTTGCGCATCACGTCCATGACCAGCTCCACCACCTGCAGCGGGGTGAACCACCGGTGCAGCTGGCCGGCCAGCGCCGCGTTCACCGAGCCGGGCTCGGTAATGATGGCATCGGTCAGCCGGAGCGCCACTTTACGGGACTCGGACAGGTCGCTGTCCTCGTAGCACTCGGTGGCGTCGAACAGGGGTTCATCGGCCCCGGCCTCGAGGGCCCGGACCGATCGGGTCGACTGACAGAGTCGGCAGTTGTGCTGACGGGCGCCTCGGAGCCGTACCAGCTCGGTGGTCACCGGGTCGATCGAGTCGAGCAGGGCTACGGTCCGCGAAAGGTCCTCGAACACGCCCAACAGAGCCAGACCTTCCATCGGCCCGGCGTCGGCAACGGATCGGTCGCCCGGGCCAATCTCGTCGGGGAACAGTCCATCCAGCACCATGCGGACCCGCCGGCCGTAGTCGAGGGTGAACAGCGCCACCACGAAACCCAGCATCCCGGTTGGCCCGAGGGTCGAGGCCAGGGCGGCACGGAGCCGGTCATCGACGCCGCTCACGTCGATGACGAACTGCTCGGCGAATCCCAGGCACACCCGCTCCTCGTCGGTGAACGACGGAGTCGTCGGCCACCGGGGGAGGTCCCGGCGTCGGTCCTCCGGGACGAGGGTGGCGGCGTACCCCCCGCCACCCGGGCCGGAGTCGTCGCCGAGCAGTTGGGTGATACGCAGATCGACCAGGGCCAGGCGACCCGGTTCTGTCGTCGTCCACACGTCGGCCTGCAGCCGGGCGAACGCCGCACCCACCACCGGGGCCAGGCGGGCCAGGGGATCGCCGGTCGGCGGCAGGGTCGCCGGGGTCGGATCGGAGGGCACCGTGGCGACCGTAACCCGGGTGGCCAGAGGGGTCAATGCACCTGCACCGGGGCGCCGGTCAGAGCCGGACGATGACCTTGCCGGTGTTGCCCCCACTGAACAGCAGGTTGAGGGCGTCGCCAGCGTGCTCGAGCCCGTCCACCAGGTGCTCGCGGTGCTGGATCCTGCCCTCCATCACCCAACCAGCCATGCGGACCTGGGCCTCGGCGAACCGGTCCAGGTAGTCGAGGATGAGGAAGCCTTCCATGCGGGCCCGCTTGATGATGAGGTTGAGGTAGTTGCGGGGACCCTCAGGACGGTCCTCGTTGTACTGGGAGATGGCCCCGCACAGCACCACCCGGGCCTTCATGGCCAGCTGGGCCAGGCAGTGGTCGAGGATCTCTCCGCCCACGTTGTCGAAGTAGACGTCGATGCCCCGGGGGCAGGTGGCCCGGAGTCGCTGGCCCACATTCTCGTCGCGGTAGTTGATGGCGTGGTCGAACCCGAGCTCGTCGGTGAGCCATGCGCACTTCTCGGCCGATCCGGCGATCCCCACCACGGTGCCTGCACCCTCGATGCGGGCCAGTTGGCCCACCACCGAGCCGGTGGCCCCGGCTGCTCCCGACACCACCACCGTGTCCCCGGCCTGGGGCCGGCCGATGTCGAACAGTCCGAAGTACGCGGTCATCCCCGTGACGCCGAGGACTCCGATGGCCACGGTGGGATCGAGGCCCGGGGGCAGCACGGTCATGGCCGCCTCGGCCTCGTCGGCCAGCGCGTACTCCTGCCATCCGAGCATGCCGAAGACCAGCTGACCGGGCTGGTAGCGATCACTGCGACTGGCCACCACCTCGCCCACGCCACCACTGCGCACCACCTCGCCGAGGCCAATGGGCGGAAGGTAGCCGGGAGCGTCGTCCATCCAGGTCCGGATGGTGGGATCGATGGATGAGTACTGGACCCGGATGAGGGCCTGACCATCGGCCGGCTCCGGGATGGAGGCGGAGCCGTCGAGTCGGAGGTTGGCCGCCTCGACCAGTCCCTGGGGACGGGAGGCCAGCAGCATGCGTCGGTACGTGTCGGTCACAGAGGCATTCAAGCAGACGGCCGGGTCAGGTGGGCGGGTCCAATGGCCGGGCCGCTCAGGTCCCGCGGCCCAGGAAGGCGAAGGGGTCCGCCGCCTCGACCCGGCCACCGTACCCGGGCGGTCGGACCGCTCGGTGGAGGGTCCGGTGCATTTAGAGGAACCGGCGGAGGAGTCGCTCCTTGGACTGGGTGAAGGGCGGATAGGTCACGGAGAGGTCGGGGCGCACGCCGCGCCGGAGCACCGCCTTGCGGTGGCTCAGCTCCTCGAATCCCGCCTTCCCGTGGTAGGCCCCTGTCCCGCTGGCTCCCACCCCCCCGAAGGGGAGTTCGGGCACCAGAAAGTGCATGATGGTGTGGTTGATGCAGACCCCGCCCGACGTGGTCGAGTCGATGACCTCCCGCTCGGTGGCCCGCGACCCGGTGAATAGGTAGAGGGCCAACGGCTTGTCCCGCCGGTTGATGAACGCCGTGGCCTCGACGACCGATTCGACGGTGATGACCGGGAGGATGGGGCCGAAGATCTCCTCCCGCATCAGGGCCGAGTCGGGATCGGGGTCGACCACCACGGTGGGCTCGATCCACCGCTCCTGGTGGTCGACCGTGCCACCGGTGACCACCCGCCCGCCGGTGGCGTCGAGGAGTGATTCCAATCGGGCCAGGTGCCGCGAGTTGACGATGCGCGTGCGGGTGAGTCGGGGGTCGGAACCCTCCATCTCCCGCATCGACCGGGCCAGAGCGTCGACCAGTCGGTCGGCCACCGGCCGCTCGACCAACACGTAGTCCGGGGCGATGCAGGTCTGGCCGGCGTTCAGCAGCTTGCCCCAGGCGATGCGGCGGGCGGCCACGCCGACATCGGCATCCCGGGTCACCACCACCGGGCTCTTCCCGCCCAATTCCAGGGTGATTGACGACAGGTGACGGGCCGCCGCGGCCATGACCACCCGACCCACGGTGGCGCTCCCGGTGAAGAACAGATGATCGAAGGGAAGCTCCAACAGCGCGGTGGAGACGTCGACGCCACCCTGCACCATGGCCACCCCGGCCGGATCGACGTACTGCGGGACGAGGCGGGCCAGAGCCGCGGAGGTGGCCGGCGCCAGTTCGGAAGGCTTGACCACCACGGTGTTGCCGGCCGCCACCGCGGCCACCAGGGGAGCCAGGGCCAGCTGGACCGGGTAGTTCCACGGGGCGATGACCAGGACCGTGCCCTTGGGCTCGGCCACCGTCCACGATCGGCCGGGCACGTTGGCCTTGCCCGGCCAGATCAGCTTGGGCCGCATCCAACGGGCCACCTGCTTCCGGGCGTGGGCGGCCTCGGCCACCACCGGCACCAGATCGGACATCCAGGCCTCGAACCGGGGCTTCCCGAAGTCGTCGGCCATGGCCTGGACGAACTCCGACTCGTGGTCGGTGACCATCCGCTCGATACCCTCGAGTTGGGCGATCCGCCAGGCCAGCGGGCGGGTGCGACCGGACCGGTACGCCTCGGTCAGCTGTTCGAAGGTGGCGACCAGATCGGCGGTGGATCGCGGCTGGGCCGGAGGTGGATCGATCGGGCCCGTGGGGTTGGTTCCGCCGGGCCGGGGGGCGTCCGTGGTGGTCATGGCGTCCTCGCCCTTCTCTCGCTCTGGGTCCACCGTATCGGCCCCGGGGCCGGACCAGCCCGTCAGTACCGGCCCCGGGCCGGACCAGGCTCAGTCCCCGGAGGTGGGCCCTTCGAAGTAGCGACGCGGGTTGTCCACCAGCATGGTGGCGATCTGCTCGGGGCCGACCCCTCGCTCGGCCAATGCCGGCACGACATCCCGGGCGATGTGCTCGTAATGCCAGTTGGGCGCGTACCGCTCCATCAGACCGTCGGGGAACCAGTCGATGTAGCACGAGGCGTCCTGTGAGAGGACCAGGCGCTCGGCGTACCCGAGCCGGCACAGGTGGGCCACCGTCTCCACCCGCTGCTCGAAGGGGAGGATGGCGTCGAGCCCGAACCGGTCCATGCCCAGCAGGGAGCCGCGGTCGGCCAGCCCGGTCAGATAGCCGATGTCGGCCGAGTCGCCGCAGTGGCCGATCACCACCCGGGTGAGGTCGGCGCCCTCCTCGGCCAGCACCCGTTGGGTGATGGTGCCGCCCTCGTTGTGCACGCTGGTGTGCACGGTGATGGGGGCCCCGGTGGCCACGTGGGCCTGGGCCACGGCGCGCATGACCCGCTCCACGCCCGGGGTCAGGCCCGGCTCGTCGATGGCACACTTGAGGAAGGCGGCCTTGACCGACGATCCGGCGATGCCGTCGGTGATGTCCCGTACGAAGAGATCGACCATCGGCTCCTCGCCGTCCATCAGGGTGCCCGGACCGGCGAACCGGAAGGCGAACGGGAGGTCGGTGTACGTGTAGAGGCCGGTGGCGGCCACGATGTTGATGTCCACGGAGGCATTGATCCGCTCGATCCGGGGGAGGTAGCGCCCCAGCCCCACCACCGTGGGGTCCACGATGGTGTCCACCCCCAGGGCTTTGAGGCGGGTCAGCCGGTCAATGGCCACCTCCACCTTGGACTCCTCGTCCCACCCGGCCGGGTAGTTGGCCAGCATGTCCGGTGTCAGAACGAAGACGTGCTCGTGCATCAATGTGGTGCCCAGGGCGGTCACCGCCACCGGGCCCCGGACCGTCTCGACCGTGTGCATGGCACCCTCCCTTGGGCTCGGTTCCGCCTGAGCATGGCACAACCGTCCCTCTCCCCACTACCGTCATCCCCGGGCAGATCGACGTTCTGCCCCTGCCGCTCCCGGGAGAGACGATGACCGACACCGCACTGACACCATCGACCGATCAGGTCCTCGATGAACTGGAGGACTGGCTGCATTCGGCGTGGGACCCTGACCTGACCGTTGGGCAGTGGTGGGAGCGACTGGGTCTGGCCGGCTGGTCGTCTCCCATCCTCCCGACCCACGCCTACGGCAAGGGACTGAATCGGAACGACGGTGTGAGGGTGGCCCAGGCCATCACCTCGTTCGGGGCCCTGGGGGCACCGGCCGGGCTGGGCCTGATGCTGGCCGCCCCGACCATCGCCACCCACGGCACCCAGGAGCAGATCGACCGGTACGTCCGGGCCATCGTGACCGGGCAGCAGTCGTGGTGCCAGCTCTTCTCGGAGCCGTCGGCCGGCTCGGACCTGGCCGGCATCCAGACCCGGGCGGTCCTCGACGGTGACGAGTGGGTCGTGAACGGGCAGAAGGTCTGGACGTCCAACGGCCAGAAGGCCGACATGGGCATGCTGCTGGCCCGGACCGACCCCGAGGTGCCTAAGCACCAGGGCATCACCTACTTCGCCTTCGCCATGGTCCAGCCGGGCGTGGACATCCGTCCCCTGCGCGAGATGACCGGCCGTGCCCTGTTCAACGAAGTGTTCATGACCGATGCCCGGGTGCCCGATGACGCCGTGATCGGCGGCCTGAACCAGGGGTGGGCGGCGGCCAACACCACCCTCGCCAACGAGCGGGCCGGCCTGGGCTCGGGTGGCGGCAACAGCGCGGGAGGCGTGGCCGTACCCGGAACCGTCGGCGGTGACCTCGACCGGAGGGCCGGGGACTTCGTGGCCCCGCCGCCGGGCACCTCATCGTCGGGCAACGGAAGAGGCAAGACGCGATCGTCCACCATGCTCCAGGCCATGCAGAGCGACCCCCGGCTCCTACGTGAGTTGGCCCAGCGCAACGGGGCGTCGACCGACCCCGGCATTCGCCAGGGCCTGGTCGAGCTCTACACCTGGGGCGAGTTGGGGCGGATGAACGGGCTGCGCATGAAGGCGGCCAAGCAGGCGGGCCGGGACATCCCCGGCATGCCCAACATCTCCAAGCTGTCCATGAGCCACATCATGCGGCTCTCCCGGGATCTGGGCCTCCGCATCGCCGGGGCCTCGGGCATGCTCCACTCCTATGACCCCGAGGGCCGGGAGGTCATCGTCGAGGTCACCGCCGAGCCCACCCTGCCGGTCATCACCGAGATGGCCCTGCTGGCCCAGGCGCCCTCCATCTACGGGGGCACCGACCAGATCCAGCGCAACATCATCGGTGAACGGGTGCTGGGGCTCCCGAAGGAGCCCAACCACGACCGCACCACACCGTTCTCGGAACTGCCGAAGAACGTCTGACCCCGCCGTGGATCCACGGTCCGGGACCGCGCCGGCGCCGTGTTACAACTGAGCAGTCCGTAGGGAACCAACCAGCATCACGAGTCACGACCGACAAGGAGCAGAGACATGGCCGGCATCAACGAGGGACGGGTGGTCGTCATCACCGGTTCAGGGCGCGGCATCGGCCGGGCCCACGCCATCGAGTTCGCCAGCCAGGGCGCCAAGATCGTGGTCAACGACCTCGGTGCCGAGGTGGACGGCAGCGGTCGGTCAGAGGGTCCGGCCGGCGAGGTGGTCGACGAGATCAAGGCCATGGGCGGCGACGCCGTGGCCAACGGGGATGACGTCGCCGATGTGGACGGCGCCCAGCGGCTGATCGCCACCGCCGTGGACACCTTCGGTGGCCTGGACGTGCTGGTCAACAACGCCGGCATCCTCCGGGACCGCATGCTGGTCAACATGACCGTGGAGGAGTGGGACGCCGTGATCCGGGTCCACCTCCGGGGCACGTTCGCCCCGATGCGGGCCGCCGTCGAGTATTGGAGGAACCGGTCAAAGGCCGGTGAGACCAACGACGCCCGCATCATCAACACCACCTCTCCCTCCGGGATCTACGGCAATGTGGGCCAGACCAACTACGGCGCGGCGAAGGCAGGCATCGCTTCCATGACGGTGATCGCGGCCATGGAACTCGGGCGCTACGGCGTCACCGTGAATGCCATCGCCCCGGCCGCCCTGACCCGCATGACCGAGAACCTGGGCGGGGGCTTCGACGCCACCCCCAAGGCCGACGAGTTCGATCCCAACGACCCCGACAACATCGCTCCCCTGGTGGTATGGCTGGGCAGTCCCGAATCCAAGGACATCACGGGCCGGGTCTTCAACGTCTTCGGGGGCCACATCAGCGTGGCCGAGGGCTGGGTGGCCGGACCGGCGGCTGACAAGGGCGACCGCTGGGACAGCGCCGAGTTGGGATCGATCGTGCCCGACCTGGTGGCCAAGGCTGCCCCCAACGCCAACATGCTGGGGCGCCGCGACTGAGGCGCACCCGCCGGAGCGGGTATTGGCGTCGCACCGGGAGTGGCGGCGTCCCTCAGGATCCGGCCGAGCGCTCCCTGATCCGACGTCCCGACCACTGGTCGCCGACGACCCTCACCACGGTCGAGCGGTCGCCGGCGGCCCAGGGCGTGACCCCGGCCGACCGGGCCTCGTGGCGCTCGGCCGGGTCGACCACGACCCGGCCGTCACCCCGGAGGAGCACGCTCCATCCCTCGGTGAGGGCCTCGTCGAGGTGGTCGACCTCGAAGGCGAGGGGACCGGTGCGCAGGGCGGCGACCACCTCGGCATCGGGCTCGGTCCGGAACACCACATCACCGTGGACCATCTCGAAGTTGACCGGTAGGGCCACCGGTCCCCGGGCGTCCGAGAACACCACGCGGCCCACCCCTCCCGCCGCCACCAGCGCCCGGCAGTCCTCCACCGTCAGGGTCTCGAGGACGGGGCGGCCCTGCGGGCGGGTCCGGCCCGGCGGAGAGTCCTCACCACTACCGGTCAGGGCGTCCACCGACAGATCGAGGGCGGCAGCCAGCCGCCACAGGGCCGAGCGGGAGAGCTGCGGGGAGGGATTGGACTCGAGGCTCGTCAGGTAGCCGGGGTCCATCCCGGCCCGGTCGGCCACCTCGGTCGAGCTGAGGCCCAGCTGGTGTCGGCGCTCCGCCACGCGCCGGCCCAGGTCCCCGACCTCGCTCATCCCCGAGGCCGCCGGAAAGCGCGGCCGTCCCGCCACCGGGGTCCACGGGGTGCCATGGCCGTCACCGGCCCGGCCCCGTCGTCAGCACCGACTTGGTCCGGATGTGATCGCCCGTCACCCGGGTCCACCGCGGGGACCGACCCTCGCCACCCTCCTCGAGGATTCTTGGTCGCACCACCACCACGGGGCATCGCGCATGACGGGCGCACCGGTGGGCCACCGATCCCAGGAGGGCGTCGTGGAAGCTCCCGTGGCCCTGGGAGCCCACCACGAGGAGGTCCGCACCCCGCGACGCCTCGAGCAGGGCAGGCACGGTGGGACGGGCCTCGGACACGGCGCGGAAGGCGAGTTCCGGGGCCAGGTCGGTGGCATGGGCGGTGACGGCAGCCACGATCTCGTCGGCTGCCGATCGGTACGTCTCCACCGGGCCCATCACCACCGAATAGAGCGCGGGGTAGTGCCAGGCGAACACGGCCTCGACCGACGCCTGCCGGATCCGGGCCTCCTCCAGGGCCCACCGGAGGGCCCGGAAGGAGCCGGGTGACCCGTCGATGCCGACCACAAGTCGCGGTTTGGGCGAGGCCGCCGGCGGATCGTCCGACCCCCCGTGAACCACGGCCACCGGCCCGTGGGCGTACTGGATGCACTGGTCGCTCACCGATCCCAGCAGCAGCTCCCGGAATCCGCCGAGGCCGCGGGCGCCGACCACCAGCAGGCCGGCGGAACGACTGGCGCTGGTCAGGACCATGGCCGCCGGCCACTCGATTGCCCGACCCTGGACCGCCAACGACGGATGCCGGGTGGCCACCAACCCGACGGCGTCATCGATGACGGCCTGACCCGACGAGCCGGGAGAGGTGCCGGGCTCGAACCAGGCCGGCGGGTTCTCGGGCTCACTGATCCACGCGTAGAGGACGAGGAGGGGGACCGACCGGCGTCGCGCCTCGTCGGCGGCCCACTTGAGGGCCAGTCGACTCCGATCGGATCCGTCGATCCCGACCACGACTGACCCTGTCTCGACCTGACCTGTCATCGTCACTTCGGTCACTTGTGTCCCTTCGACGGATGCCGGCCACCGGATTCCCGAACCACCACGAAACCCGGCCTCCACTCGCTGCCCTCGGCATCCCCTCCTCACCCAGTGGACCACCGCCTGGCGGCTCCGGGTAGGGCCGAAGGTCCCGGCCCCGTGTCACCTGGGTGCTTCGGGACGTTCGGCCCTGGCGCCAACGCCAACCAGCCCCCACGCTGGGGTGAGAGTCCTGATGAAGGAGATCGCCGTGCCCCGAGCCACCACCCGAGAGATCGGTACTGACCGGTCAGCCGCGTCCACTGACCACCTGCACCATGTCGTCGAAGAGGCCGGTAGGGTGCTCGACGACTATCGGGGCAAGATCGATGCGTTGACGGTTCAGCTCGACCGGGCCGACGTCGAGGTGCGGGAGGATCTCCGGACCCGGGTCGGCTCGACCCGGAGCGCCTACCGGGCCCGGACCCACCTCACCGACGTCCGACGCCACAGTCACTCCAGCCTGGAAACCCTGCGCCAGGGGTTGGAGACGGTGATGGCCGACCTCCGCCTGGCCTGCGCGTCGGCCGAGGCCGCGGTCCGGCGCAACCCGAACCGATAGCGGGTGCACCGGCGTCCCCGTTCCACGTCGACGGCCCGTTGATCACGAAGGGTGGGATCCATGGCCTCGGTCTCCATGTACACCGACCTCCTCGAAGCGGCACTGGCCGAGGTGATCCCCGGGGGGCGACCGACCTCCTTCCATCAGGCGCTGGCGGAGGTCGTCCGGCGCCGAAAGCTGCTGGCGTCGAGCGGGTGGCACGAGGTCGGCCGGCCGAGCGTCTCGGTGGCCTTGGCCGACGAAGTGGCCTACGACGTGGCCCTCATCCGGCTGGCCCGCTGCGTCGATGTCGACTGCGATCCCGGGAGCTTCGGCCGGCCTCAGGGCGAGCGGCAGAAGGTCGAACGCACCCTGGCGTCGGGGGGCGTCGTCCTCGGCTGAGTCTCGTCTCCGTCCCGATCGGAGGTGCAGGCTCAGGTTCCGGTGGAGTCGCTGCGGTGGGCCTGGGCGGACCGCTCGGCCACCCGGGTGGCGTAGGTGGCTGCCTGGGTCCGGCGTTCCATGCCCAGCTTGGCCAGCAGGTTGGACACGTAGTTCTTCACCGTCTTCTCGGCCAGGAACAGCGAGGAGGCGATCTGCCGGTTGGTCTGACCCTCGGCCACCAGGTCGAGGATCCTCCGTTCCTGCGGCGTGAGACTGGCCAGGAGCGGGTCCTCGTCGGACTGGTCCCGGATGCGGTCCAGCACCCGTTGGGTCAGTGCCGGGTCGAGCAGGGACTCGCCGGCCGCCACCCGCCGGACGTCCTCCACCAGACTTGTCCCCCCCACCTGCTTCAACACATACCCCGAGGCCCCGGCCATGATGGCGGCCAACAGCGCCTCGTCGTCGGCGTAGGAGGTCAGCATGAGACAGGCCACCTCCGGTGCAGTGGCGCGCACTTCGCGACAGACCTCGATGCCGCTCCCGTCAGGCAGGCGGACGTCGAGGATGGCCACGTCAGGGCGGGTGGGGGGGATGCGGTCCAGCGCCTCCGCCGCAGTGGCGGCCTCGCCGGCCAGTTCGAAACCGACCTCCGATTCGAACAACGACTTGAGCCCGGTCCTGACGATCTCATGATCGTCGAGGATGAAGAGTCGGATGGTCATCGGTCGGCACTCCTCGTCAGGCCGAATCGGGTCGTCCGGCGCGGGCCGCGTCCGGTGACCCATTCGGGCGTCCCAGTCCTGTCGGCCTGGGACTGATGACGATGGTAACGCGCTACGGTGGGCGCGGACTTGTACAGCTGGTCCAGCGGTTGATGTTTGCGGAGGCCGCCGTGCCCTACCACTTGATCGACGACCCCGCCAAGCTACGTCGGGTACTCGAGGCCACCCTGCTCATCGAGGCTGATCTGGACCTGTCTACGCTGCTGCGCCACATCGTGGACGAGGCGTGCTCGATGGCCAATGCCCGCTTCGGTGCCCTCGGAGTGCTCAACGACGAGCGGACGGCCCTGGCCGAGTTCGTCAGCGTCGGCCTCGGACCGCACGAGGAGGCGGACATCGGGCCCCGGCCCACGGGGCTGGGCATCCTCGGACTGCTCATCGACGATCCGAGGCCGCTGCGCATCACCCGTCTGGACACCCACACCGGACGTCACGGATTTCCGGCGGGACATCCGCCGATGACCTCGTTCCTCGGGGTGCCCCTCAAGGTGCGAGACAAGGTGTACGGCAACCTCTACCTCACCGACAAGATCGGCTGGTCGGAGTTCACCAGAGACGACGAAGCCCTCATCGGGGCCCTGGCCGTGGCGGCCGGCATCGCCATCGAAAATGCCCGTCTCCACGAGCGGTTCACCGAGGTGGCCATCTACGAGGAGCGGGACCGCCTGGCCCGCGACCTCCACGACACGGTCATCCAACGCCTGTTCGCCATCGGCCTCTCCCTGCAGGGCATGGTGTCCAACCCCTCCGCCCCGCGCAACGTGGACCGACTGACCAGCACCATCGGCGACCTCGACGACACCATCCGGCAGGTCCGCACCAGCATCTTCGAGCTGGGGGCCGACGCGCTGGACCGTGGGGCGCGGGAGAGCGTGGTGCAGCTCCTGACCGAGCTGCGACCGGTGGTGGGCTTCGACGTCCACGCCACGTTCGAGGGTCCGGTGGACACGGCCATCCCCGACGTTGTGCTGGACCATCTGCTGGCCGTCCTGCGCGAGGCGGTGACCAACATCGGACGCCACGCCCGGGCCAATCACGCCGCCGTGGAAGTGGCGGTAGTCGAGGGGACGTGCCGGCTGCGCGTGGTCGACGACGGCTGTGGCGTCGGCGACGGTGAAGCGGAGTCAGGCGGTCTGGGCCTGGGCAACTTGCGCCGCCGGGCCGAGAAGCTGCGCGGTCAGTGCACCATCGAGACACTCGAGTCGGGCGGCACCGCCTTGTCGTGGCGGGTCCCGGTCACTCCGTAGGCGGGGCCAGGTCGAATCGGCGGCCGCTGGCCACCGAGGGACACCACCCTTTGGGACTTTGTCCCCTACCCCGGTGGCCCGAAGGACCGTACGGTGGTTTCAGGCGCCGGGTATGTGGGCTGGGGCCCTGGACGCGGTCGCCGTGATCGACCATCTTCCGAGGAGACGCCATGAGCACCACCGAGACGCGACCGGTCATCGCCATGACGACCCAACCGGCCGCCCACCGCATCGTGGTGGGCGTGGACGGGTCCCCGGACGCCACCCTGGCCTTGGACTGGGCCGCCCACCAGGCCACCCTCACCGGCGCGGCCCTGGATGTGGTCACCACCTTCGGACCCGAGTACATCTTCGTCACGCCAGCCGAGCAAGAGAGCGCGACGGAGAAGGTTCTCAGTGGGGCCCGGGCCCGGTTGGACGAGATGGAGGGAGTGGCTCCGGAGGCCCCGATCACCATGACGTCCCGAGTGGGATGGGCCGACCAGGTCCTCGTGGAAGAGAGTGCCGGCGCCGAGTTGCTAGTCGTGGGCACGAGGGGGTTGGGCGGCTTCCGCGGCCTGACCTTGGGATCGATCGGCCGGAAGTGTGTGCACCGGGCCACGGTTCCCGTGGTAGTGGTGCGAGGTCCCGACGACAGTCGGCCCGACAACGTGGGGACCGACCACCGGATCGTCGTCGGTATCGACGGTTCACCGGCGTCGGCCGACGCCCTCGACTGGTCGGCCCGGCAGGCCACTCTGACCGGGGCCCGGCTCGAGGTCCTGATGGCGTGGGAGTGGCCGGCCATGTACGGATGGTCACCCGGGTCGTCCGAGTACAACCCTCAGCTGACCAGCGATGGGCTGTTGGACCAGGCCGTCGGACCCATCAGGGCCCGATATCCTGACCTCCCGATGCAGACCGAGGCCATCGAGGGGCCAGCGGCCTCGTTGCTGGTGAAGGCGTCCCGGGGGGCCGACCTGCTGGCCGTCGGCAGCCGAGGGCATGCCGAGTTCACTGGACTCCTGTTGGGTTCGGTCAGCGAACACTGTGTCGTCCATGCCCACTGCCCGGTCCTGGTGCACCACCACCCCGCATGATCGGGGGCATGGCCCGCGGGCTCGGCGCGGGAGTGACCTTCGACCCTGTTCAGCGCTCTCCCTGCTGGTCACGATAGAGGTGTGCCCATTGCCCCCGGACGTGAGGTGCCGGTAGCCGGATTCGCACCGGGGGCACCATGACCTTCTTCGCCCTGATCATCCGCAATCTCTGGTCGAAGAAGGCACGGTCCCTGGGACTGGCCTTCGCCGTGGCCATCGCCGTCATGGCGGTGGTCACGCTGGACGTCACCAGCAGCGGCCTCGAGCAGTCGGCGGCAGCCATCATCTCGGTGGGCAAGGCCGACTTCACCGTGGCCCAGAAAGGCACGTCGGACACACTGTCCAGCACCATCGACCGTCAGGAACTGACCCAGCTGCGCCAGACGTCCGGGGTGCACCAGGTGGTCGGCGTGCTGGTGGAGACCGAGCACCTCGACGCCGACAATCCGGTCTTCATCGAGATCGGGATCGAACCCACCGACCTGGCCGGCTTCGGCGTGAACGTGGTCCGGGGCACGGCCTACTCGGCTACGGCTGCCCACCAGGTCATGCTGGGTTGGCGGGCGGCGGCTAACCTCGATCTCCACGTCGGAGACCAGTTCCGAGCCAACGGCACCTCCAACACGGTGGTCGGCATCTACTCCACCGGCAACTCGTTCGGTGATGCCGGCGCCATGTTCCCGCTTCCGGCGCTTCAGGGCTACAACCGGGTGCCGGGGATCGTCACCCTGGCTTTCGTCAAAGTGGTGCCGGGCACCCCGGTAGCGGGCGTTGCCTCCCGTATCGACTACGCCCAGCCGGAGTTGACCACCATCCAGACCGCGTCCCAGTTCGGTCGCGCCGATCGCAACCTCTTGTACCTCCGTGCTGCCGTCGACGGCAGCACGGTGCTGGCCATCCTCATCGGGGCGGTCATCATCGGGAACACCATGCTGCTCTCGCTGTTCGAGCGGACCCGGGAGTTCGGCTTGCTCCGGGCCGTCGGGTGGACGCGCCGGCGGACGGTTTCGCTCCTCCTGTGCGAGAGCCTGCTGCTGGCCCTGCTTGGCGCCATGACCGGCGTGGTCCTGTCGTTCGCCGTGGCCGAAGCGCTGGCTCAGCTGCCCCAGCTCAAGGGGATCCTCCACCCCAACTTTACCGAAGGCGCTTTCTGGCGGGCGCTGTTCACGGCCCTGGCCATGACCGTCATCGGTGCGCTCTATCCGACCACGCGGGCCGCCCTACTCTCCCCGCTCAAGGCGCTCAGCTATGAGTGAACCGGCCGAAGGCGCCACTCCGACCGACGGCCCGGCCGTCGATGTGCGGGCAGTGACCCGGGTCTATCCCGGTCACGTCAACGCGCTGGCCGGGGTCGATCTGCGCGTGGCCTTCGGGGAGACGGTGGCCATTACCGGGCCGTCGGGCTGTGGCAAATCCACCCTCCTCCACCTGCTGGCCGCCATCGACGCGCCGACCACCGGCACGGTGACCGTGGCCGGGAGCGACCTGGCCGTACGTCACGACCTGGGCACCTACCGCCGTTTGGAGGTGGGCCTGGTCTTTCAATTCCACAACCTGCTCCCCCAACTGAGCGCCAGGGCCAACATAGAGCTACCGATGTTCGGCACCGGTCGATCGGCCCGGCAGCGACAGCAGCGGGCCGACCAGCTCCTGAGCGAGGTGGGCCTGGCCGGGTGCGAGCATCGACTGCCCACCGAGCTGTCCGGTGGCGAGCGCCAGCGGGTGGCCATTGCGCGGGCCCTGGCCAACGAGCCCAGGATCCTCCTGGCCGACGAGCCCACCGGAAGTCTGGACTCGGCTTCGACCTCCCACTTCCTCGATCTTCTCGGACGCCTGGGCCAGACGGGGATGACCATCATCATGGTGACCCACGCGCCGGAAGTGGCCCGACACGCCCACCGGATCATCGAGATGATGGACGGCGTCATCGTTGGTGAGCGATCACCCGGTCGGGTGGACGTTGGGTCTCTGTCCGTTCCCCTCTAGGGGGTGCAGGTCCCCACCGAGGGGAGCCGCCGGGTCAGTGGTAGTCGCCCCGGCGCCGGTTCCTCGGATCGGACCACTCGCCCGAGTCGATGAGCGCCTGGGCCACTTCCCGCATCTTGATGTCGAGATCCACCGAGGCCCGACACAGGAGGGCGAAGGCCTGATCCCCGGTGATGTGCTCCCGTTCCATGGGGATGCCCTGGGCCTGGCTGATGACCTCACGGATGGCCAGCGATGCCTGGAGGTCGGTGGCCAGGTGGTTGCCGTCGTCGAGGGTGTCGGTACCGCTGAAGGCCACCCCGGCGAGGTAGGCCATCAGTAGCCCACGGGCCCGGTCGACCGCCCCGAAGGCATAGGGGAAACGGGCCAGGAGGGCCAGGGCCCCCGGCTTGGCGTTGGCCATTCAGGGGGAGCACGCCGGACTCTGGAGGAACCCGATCTCGTCGATGGCCCGGTCGGTCCTCACCGGGTGGAGACCAGGCCGTCCTCGTCCATCATCACCAGGGCGGCGCAGCCACACCCCTCGATGTCGGCCACGGCCATGGCCATCACCTCGGACAGGGTCTCCTCAACGCTGCCGGACGAGCACAGGGCGGCAATCGTCTGGGAGATGGCAATGGTCGACTCCGACGTGGCGACAACATCGCTGGTGGGGACGCCATTGGCGGTCATCGCTTCATCGCTCCGCCGCCACTGGGACCAGCCTTGCACGTTGAGGTCTCCGGGGCTGCCCGTCGGCGGGATGCGATCCCGACGATTCAGTCGGAGGGCGCCGGCCCGGGTCGCCAGGAGGTGAGGAGGAGGAGGGCACTGCCTCCCACGCCGGCCACCACGGCGATGAGCAGGCCCTTCCACCCCCACAGGGTGGTCAGCGAGTGGCCTACGGCGTTGTCGATGCTCCACTCCCCCGGGCCCACCGTGGCCAGTAGGAATCCGGACATGGTCAGTACCATCACGTACTCCCAGCCTTCGCCGGGGCGGAAGATGAAGAACCCGTTCTTCCGGTGGTTGGTGATCCACGCCACCAACATGACTCCGACCACCCCGGCACCCCCGAGCGCCGTCAGGAGGCCGAACACCAGCAGGAGGCCGGCACCGATCTCGGTGATGCTGGCCGTCCATGCGTGGAACCAGCCCGGCTTCATGCCCAGGCTCTCGAACCAGCGACCGGTGCCGGCGATCTTGCCGCCGCCGATGATGTGGTTCACACCGTGGGCGATGAAGACTCCCCCGATGGCGCAGCGGAAGACGAGCAGGGCGAGATCAACAGCGTGGACATTGGCCATGGTCTTACGCTCCGTCTGCCGATCGGCACTGAGGGTGGGGCGACCCGGAACCGTGGGCGCAGGTCACAATGTAGGGAGGGAGGGAGGCCAAGGCAATCTTCGGCCCTCAGTCCGACGCTGGGAGGGGCTTGGACTCCTTCAGCGTGAGCACCTGGCCGTCGAAGGTCAGCGTTCCCGCACCGGGCTTGGTGCAGAGGATCTCGACGGTGCCGTCCTCGTCGGTGTAACGCTTGCCCAGCAGGGTTCCTCCTGACAGGTCCTCGGAGATTCCACCCTGATGGGCAGCGGGATCACCCACGGGGACGGCAGGGGCGCCACCGCACTCCAGCGCATGGTCCCCGGTGCCCTTGATGACCACGAACTCGGTCTCGCACGCCTGGCTACTCAGGCGAACACCTGGCTTGAGATTCACCGCTCGACCCCCTGGCCCTGTTCTCTCGTGCCCGGTCGCTCACGACCAGGCTCCGCACCGTCCGAACGGCAGTGCAGATTAGCACGCCCCCATCCGGCGCCAACGCCCGCTCTCACTGGAGGGAACGGGCATTTCCGGCCCCGGAGCGCCCCTGACCGGTCGGGCGACGGCGAGGCCGTTCGAGAGGCCGGGTCGACCCCGTCGGACGCTCCGTCCGGCGAGAGGTACGGCGCGACGGGGATCCCGGTCGGGCCTCCGGGAGGGCGACCGGGCGAACCCGCGGGACACTCCTCACTTCGAGACCGGTGGGCCGGTGGGCCCCGGAGGGGCAGAACCCCAGGTGCCTCGTGGATTGCCCCCTATACTCACGATCTTGGGCGGGCAGGGTCGGCGCACTCCACGGTGGGGGCGGGACCGGATCCGACCCCCGACTGCGAAGTGATGAGATGAGCCAATCGAGCAAGTGGCAGGAGCGCACCGTCGAGCATTCACTCAAGGATGCGCGTCAAAAAGCCATCTCCCGGGGAGGAAAGTTCATCCGGGCCGCCAACGAGCTCATCCGGAAGACCGGCAAGGCCGACTTCACCGTCCAGGACGTGGTGGAGACCTCGGGAATGTCCCTCCGCTCCTTCTACCAGTACTTCGCCACCAAGGACGACCTCCTGCTGGCCCTGGTGGAGGAGGCGGTGACGGACTACGTGGCCGACATCCGGGCCCGCATCGAGCCGGTCTCCGATCCGGTGGAGATGCTGCAGCTGCTGGTCAAGACCATGTTCAGCGCCGCCGACCTGTCCAGCTCGTCTTCGAGGGGCATGGTGCTGTTCTCCTGGCACCTGGCCGACTCCCGGACCGAGGAGTTCTCGGCCATCTTCACCCCCCAGGTCACCATGGTGGCCGAGATCCTCGAGGCCGGGGTGGCGTCCGGGGTGTTCCGCGACGACATCGAGGTCCCGGTACTGGCCGGACTGGTCATGCACACCGTGGTGTCGGTGCTGGACATGCGGATTCTGGGGGTGCGGATGTCGGCCCGGTTCATCGACGAGGACGACCTGGTCCGGTTCTGCCTGGCCGGCGTGATGGCCCCCGGCCGCTCCGCCTAGACCGACGCCGCCGGTCACCCTTCCGGCTGGAACACTGCTCTCCAGGAGGTAGAGTGACCTTCTCGTCCGACGGCCGCCGGGCCCAGTGGGCGCCCGGCCAAGGAGCCACCTCCCATGACAGACCTCGCTGACCCCCCGGCCCTCGAGGGGATGACCGACGACCTCGACGGGGCCGACCCGGCCGGTGCGTTCCGGGCCGAACTGCGGAGCTGGTTGGCCGCCGAGCTGACCGATGACGTCATCCGTCTGGGTCAGGGCATGCCCGAGGACGGCGACCTGGCCGACTACCGCCGGTGGAACACCCGCTTGGCCGACGCCGGCTGGGCCGCCCCGGCGTGGCCCACCGAGCACGGTGGACGCGACGCAGGGATCGACGAGCAGCTGGCCTACCTCGAGGAGATGAGTGCCTGGTCGGCTCCCGGCCCCATCAACACCATCGGGGTGGCCAACATCGCCCCGGCCATCATGACCTACGGCACCCCCGAGCAGAAGGAGCGGTTCCTGCGGCCTCTGCTGCGGGGCGACGAGATCTGGTCTCAGGGCATGTCCGAACCCGACGCCGGGTCCGACCTGGCCTCGCTGCGGACGCGGGCCGAGGCCGACGGTGACGAGTTCGTGGTCAACGGGCAGAAGACGTGGAACTCCATGGGCTCCATCGCCGACTGGTGCCAGCTCTACGTGCGAACCGATCCCGACGTGCCCAAGCACAAGGGGATCAGCTGCTTCCTGGTGGATCTGCGCACCCCGGGCATCGAGATCCGACCCGTGCAGACCATCACCGGCGAGCGGACCTTCGCCGAGCTGTACTTCACGGATGTCCGCATCCCGGCCTCGGCGGCCCTCGGCCCCATCGACGGCGGATGGACCGTGGCCATGACCACCTTGAGCTTCGAGCGGGCCGGGGTGGCCCGCCTCCACCTCGGCCTGTCCCGCAAGCTGGATCGGCTGCTGGCCGATCCCCGGGCCGCCGGGGCGTTGGCCGACCCCAGGCTGCGGGACCGGGTGGCCTCGATCTACGCCGACATCGCCTGTATGCGCTGGATGACCAATCGCTCCCTGGCCCGCATGCGCAGCGGCCAGCCCACCGGGGCCGATGGCAGCATGACCAAGCTGGCCTGGGGGCGGGCCGAGCAGAAGCTGTCGGTACTGGCCCTCGACGTGCTGGGGATGGGGGCCACCGCCGATGAGTGGGCCACCAATCTGGCGGCATCCCGCCAGACCACCATCGCCGGCGGCACCACCGAGATCAACCTCAATATCGTGGGAGAGATGGGGCTGGGACTTCCCCGCGAGCCCCGGGTCAAGTAGCGCCTCCGTCCCTGGCGCTTGGGTACACTCCACCCATGCGAGTAATCGTCGACTTCGACCTCTGCGAATCGAACGCCCTGTGCATGGCCGCCGCCCCTGAGGTCTTCGAGGTACGCGATGACGACTTCCTCTACGTGCTGGACGAAGAGCCTCCCGAGGCCCTTCGGGAGAAGGTCACCGCCGCGGCCAAGGCCTGTCCCAAGGTGGCCATCACCATCGTCGACTGACCCGCCGACCCGGCCTCCCGTCGGCCGACACGGCGATCCGCCGTCCTCACTTCGTCGGGTGGCCCTCCCGGCTCCGCTCCCACAACCGGTTGACAAGCTATGTTGTCGCCGGCCTAAGGTGACCGGATTCTCGATCGGGCGTGCTCGGCCCGCTGGAAGGTGAGCCGGCATGAGACGCGAGTCCGACCTCTCGGCGATGGACAGCCCCGGCAGCCACCGATGGAGGCTTCGGGTACGGCCCGGCGTCCACGAGGAAGCCGTCACCCACAGCCGCTCCTTCCTGAGCTGGTGTGACGAGCTGGCCGGTGTCCGGTTCGCCTGTCCCCGCTGCGGTCGGAAGAAGGCCGTGGTGCGTCGGTGGCGGCCCGTCGGATGCCACCCCGTCTACTGGCTCCTCTGCCTGTCGGTATCCGATCGGCGGGGCAACTGCCTGTCCGAGGAGGTGCTCCGTCAACTGCTCTCGGACACTGTGGGATCGGTGGAGGCCTGTCACCTCCTCCGGAGCCGGAGCCGACCCACCGAGGGGGATCGGCCGGCACTGTAGACGTTCGATAGCCTGAGCCCTTCCCCCCGACTCGGAGGTTGACCATGGCCAGTACCGAAGATCCTGAGCGGCTCGTGCGCCGGTTCTGCGACTCGTTCGACGGTCGTGATGCCGAGGCCCTCCGGCCGTACTTCACGGACGACGTCGTCTACCACAACATCCCTCTCGACCCGGCGGTGGGTATCGACGCCACCATCGCCTTCATCGAGAGCTTCTTTGGCATGTGCGAGAGCATGACCATCGAGACCCTGCACCTGGCCGTCCGTGGTCCGGTGGTGCTGACCGAGCGCATCGACACCTTCACCGTCGGAGCGGTGGTGGCCCCGCTGCCGGTCATGGGGACCTTCGAGGTGCGGGACGGAAAGATCAGCGCGTGGCGTGACTACTTCGACCTCGGGCAGATCACCGCCATGCTGTCCGGAGCGGTATAGCCGCCCACCCTCTAGGGTCTGATCGTGGAGGCCGACCCTGCCGGCGAGGACGAGCAGAGCGGACAGGCGCCCTCCCGGGACGACTCTTGGTTCGCCCCGGCGCTGGTCGCGACATTCCTGGCCGGGCTGGTCGCGCGACTCGTCTTCGTGACCACCGTCACCTTTCCTCGCCTGGCCAACGATGCCGTGTTCTTCCGACGGACGGCGGCCAGCCTGGCCCACGGCCGGGGCTATGCCGCACCGTTCGTCGCCCAATCGGGCCGCGTGGTCGCCACGGCCGCCCATCCACCCCTCTTCTCCGGACTCCTGTCCGTCTTCGACTTGCTCGGGATGGACTCGGTCCATGCCCAACGGGTGGCTCTCGCCGTGGTCAGTGCTGCGGCCGTGCCCGTCATGGGTCTGCTGGGCCGCAGGGTCGGGGGTCCGGCGGTGGGCATCGTGGCGGCGCTGATCGCCGCACTCGACCCGCTCTGGCTCCAACCGGTGGGCACCCTGATGAGCGAGAGCATCTACCTCGTGGCGATCCCCTCCGTGCTACTCCTGGCCGTCCGCTGCCTCGACCATCCCACCGCCGGTCGCTTCGGATCGCTGGGCGTCGTCATCGCACTGGCCGTGCTCATCCGCAGCGAGGCCATCGATCTGGTCGTGCTGCTGGGGGTGCCTCTCCTGGTGTTCGTCACCCTCCCGTGGCGGCAGCGGGCCGTACTCGGCTTGGCCCTCCTCATCGGGCTGCTCCTCCTCGTCGGCCCGTGGCTCATTCGCAATGAGGTGCAGGTGGGCGGCGCCGTCCTCTCCGACCAACAAGGGGCCACCCTGGCCGGCTCCTACTGCATGACCACCTTCGACTCCCACGACGCTGTCTTCGGCAGTTTCGACGGGCAGTGCGCCGATGGGTCGGTGGGCTACTTCGTCAAGTACGTCAAGCCGCCCGGCGGAGCCACCCGATGGACCGAGCTGACGCTGGACCGGGCACTCACCAACTCGTCGGAGCAGTACGCTCGCCACCACCTCGGCGAGCTCCCTGGCGTGATCCTGGCGCGGGAGTCCTCTACCTGGGGCCTGGGCCACCACGCCTTCCAACTGCAGTTGGCCGACGCCGGGGGGCGCAACCGATCCTTCGAGGAGGCCGGATGGATCCTCTACTGGACCCTGCTGCCGCTGGTGATCGTGGGGGGCATCGTGCTGGGGCGGCGATCGTTCCCGAGACTGGTCATCGTCGTGATGCCCATCGTCGTGGTGGTCGTCACCGTGGCGGTGACCTACGGCAGCACCCGCTTCCGGGTCGCTG
>Ga0207933_1000871_pt1 | contig 26123 bp, 24 predicted proteins | sample NGESurdeep092012_4_FD_184488 | JGI IMG/M metagenome (GOLD analysis project Ga0207933, IMG submission 184488) | Arctic peat soil microbial communities from Barrow, Alaska - NGEE Surface sample F53-3 deep-092012 (SPAdes) | ecosystem: Environmental > Terrestrial > Soil > Wetlands > Peat ... | reverse complement strand
GGTTGGTGCCGATGCCCTCGCCGAGCAGATTGCCGTTGTTGTCGTGGATGTAGTACGTACTGGTGCCGGAGATGGTGGAGACCTGGACCCCATGGTCGCGGCCGCGATGCTCGAGCGTCTCCTGCAGCGCTCTGCTGTGCTCCAAATGGAAGGCGAGTCCTACCGCATGCGCGCCGACCGGGGGCGTCGAGACCATGCGCAAGGGGTGACCGCCGGCACCAGAGCCTAAGATGTCACCCAGAGTCGGCCTGCTCACCGGAAGTTCGGCGGTTGCCATCACTGACTAGATTTCAAGCACTAGGCGGAAAGCCATAACCGCTAATAGGAAGCTGCCAGACACCGTGGCGAAGCCATAACCGACATATTCCCACCTGAAAAGCCGATAGCGCTTGAGCAAGACCATCATCCACGCCACGATTCCTACCTCGCCGATCATGATGACGAGGCCTCCGATCAGGATCACCGCGAAGGGGAGCTTGTCGGCGAAGTCGAGTACCAGGCCAAGCCAAACGATCAGCAGCCCGAGGGCTGCCCCCAGCGAACCGACCGCTCGAAAGTACATGCCCGGGGCTCGCCTCAGGCGGCCACCGTAATTCTGCTCAGTGATGAGGGGATGAAGGGAGAGCAAGATCAAAATCACGCCCAAAACCATTAGTCCAACAGAGAGATAAATCACCGATCACAGTGTGCTCCCTGGTCGCGGCCACGAACCGTCCGAGAGGCGCTCAGCGTAGCCATCAGGCAGCCCGCCTGCCACGCCTGTTTCGTCTGGGCGGGCGAGGCGTCGTCGCTCAAGCTGGGCGAAACGGGCCGCAGGGCCCTAGAAGGTTCAAGCGGAGTTCGTCGGCATTGCCTGACTCTCACATCTCGGGTCCAGAACTCGGTGGCCATATCACAGGTCCAGTTCTCTGGGGTCAGGTCACTGGCCAACGCAGCTGGTCAACGCTTACGAAAAATGAACCCGATGGTTCCGCTCAGGCCAAGCAAACCAAAGGCGACCGGCTTATGTGTGATCAACACAATTCCCACCACGACCACGATGAGAAGAATGCACAAAATGAGACCGAGCACTTGCCGGCGACCTAACCCAAGCATTTACGTAGCCACTAACTCCTTCATCATCTGGTACGCCTGATATCTCCTCTGATACCAGCGGGAACCCAACCAGAGTCGCGACACCAATAGAGCAGTTGATCCGCCGAGGAGTCCTGCAACTAGTGCAAACCAGAGGCCGTAGAGGCCGCGGGGTTCGACCAAGTTCACGATCCCAAAGAAGCCGAACAAACTTAGAAAGGTTCCGATTCCACTAGCCGCAGAATAGCGCCAGACCAAATGGGGACTGAGGGTGGGAGTGGCCGGCTTCAACTACGAGCTCCCGGCAACGCCCAGTTGCACCCCACTGCAACGCTGAGCCTGGGCAGGCCGAACGAGGGGGAATCTGACGGCTTCGTTAATTAGGAACGCGATAATAGCACGCCGGTTGAAGTCAACCCGATTCCAAGCCCGGCCGCCACCAGCCCAGCGCCTACCGGCCAGGCCGCGCGAGCCGCAGCGAACTCGACAACACCCGCCAGGATTAAGACAATCGCAAGGAGCGGACCCAATTTGGCATACGTACGTCTGATTCGATTCCGCGTTGGGTCGCCCATTCTCAAATCTCCTTTGCCCAAGTAGTCAATTGCGCATCTCCAAAACTGGCCGCTGAGGTCATCGTCCACACTAGCGTCAATCCTCATTGGCAGGCGCCAGCAGACAAAGCTTGAACCCCGAAAGCAATTGAAGCCCAGGATGCATACCAGCCGATGACAGTAGCAATAGCGGCAACTCCGCTTATATCAGCCGCAAGCGTGATTAGAGTGACCACGACACCTATTGCGCCACCGATCACCCCAAAGCTCGCGCCGGCACGTGACCAAAAGTTACCACCCGAACGGTCAACTACGTTGACTGGATTGCACGCGACGTAGGTGTAACGGTCGAGCGTGCCTGGATTCTGAATCGTCCCGCCAACCGGATCCTGTTGCGTCCAGCGTCCCAAATTTGGATCGTAGTAGCGGGTGCCAAACTTCACGAGGCCAGTTGAGTCAATGTAGCCTCGTGCGTAGCCCCAGGGATTGGCGGTCGTGCCGGTGTGGGCGGTGGTGTTGCCGTAGGGGTCGTAGCCATAGCGGTCGCCGATGGTCAGCCCGTCGCCACTGATCACGGCCACGATCGAGCCCAAGCCGTCGGTCAGGTAATACCAATGGTTGCTGCCGATGCGCTCGCCGAGCAGATTGGCCTTGGCGTCGGGTATGTAGTAGCTGCTGGTGCCTGAGATGGTGGAGACCTGCACTCCCAGCGGGGTGTTGGCGTACTCGGTCGAGCCGGCCACCGTGCGCTGGGTCTGGGCGGCATCGGCATAGGTCAGCGATGAGAGCGTGGTGCCGCCGTAGGTGATGGAGGTGGTCTGGTTCTTGGAGTTGTAGCTCAGCGAATCAGAGGAAGAGGACGCCGTCTCGTTGCCGTTGGCGTCGAAGGTGTAGGTGACAGCGCCAGTGGGCGCCGTGGAGCAGGCGTTGCTCGAGGAACCGGTGTAGGCCCAGCAGAGCTCGTTGGCGGCGTTGTAGGCGTAGCTGGTGGTGGTAGAGCCCGCGGTCTGGCTGGTGCGGTTGCCGTTGGCGTCGTAGGAGTAGGAGTAGCTGGTCCCAGTCCCGGCGGTCACGCTGGCAGCGGTAACGCGGTTCAGGGCGTCATAGGTATAGCCGTAGGTGTTGTTGGCCACCGCGTCGTTCTCGACCGTGGTCTGGCGATCCTGGGTGTCCTGGGTGCTGACGTTGTAGGTGTAGGTGAAACTGGTCAGGGTCGAGGCGTTCTTGTCCTGGCCGGAGCTGTTGAAGGTCAGCGTTTCCTGGCTCGAGTTGAAGGTCAGCTTGGAGCGATAACAGTAACGGCTGTTACTGAAAAGCGGCAGTTGCGAATACGATTCCAGTGGTGCCCCCGGGAGGACTCGAACCTCCGCACGCGGTTTAGGAATGCAGCGTCCGACGTCCGTCTATGGCCGTCAGAGTTCGCGGGTGACCTTGATAAATCCGCTCCGATGTGCCCATGAACGCCAGCGTTCGTGCCGGGTTGCTATCCCGTTGCTATCCCGGGCGAGACCAGTTGCCTGAGCCTCTGCTGGGCGGTCATGGACTTGGTCGTGGCCGCTGGCCGCGGACTCTCCCTCACCGATTTCGAGCACCAGCAACTGGCCCAGTCCCAGCCCGAGCGTGTCAACGACTCCAATTTCAATAGGTGTCAGACGACGACGCTGATCAGTGTCAAATCGAGCCAGCCAATACGGATCAGTGGCCTCCCCTACTGACCGGTCGTCGCCCGGGTAGCGACGGCGATCGCGATCGATTTCGCGACGTCAAGCCCGGTACTGGCCATGAACTTCCCGACCTGCCGCATCCGTGAGGCTTCCTCGGGCTGGCTCTCCTGGAGGGCGTCAGCCTGAGCATCGATGGCTCGAAGGAGGACCTCTACCAGATCGTCGGACTCCCTGGGCCACGCGCCGACTGCCTGTAGTCCAAGCGGCGTCAGCCCCCGAATCATGAAGTCAGGGTAAGGGTCACCGAATGAAGTGAAGCTCTGGGCTGTTACGTACCCGGCGTCCGTCAACCTGCCCACCGCTTTGGCGACGCGGGCAGTGGCTTCGGGTGGCCGTCCAAGGCGCTCGGTGAGCGAGTGCAGGTCGAGGGCGTTGGTGGCGGTTGTCTCCTCGTCCCATTTGGCAATGGCGATGAGGACCGGCAGCTCGTGCGGTCCCCAGGAGTCGGGGACGTAGTTCCTCTCGGCCACGAGCGAGAAGTCTAGTAGCGGCGTTACCCTGTGGCGGCGTGGATCGTCCAGTTTGCCTCAGGAAGGCCGCCTATGGCCGCCAGAGTTCACCCTTGGGTTCGACGAGTACGTTGAGCGTTGCCCCTAAACGCCAGCGTTCGTGCCGGGTTGCTATCCCGTTGCTATCCCGCCGTGTTTGTCGATGAAGGCGGACGGCACTACACTCCCGAGATGGAGGTCTGGAGTTCGATCGAGGCCAGTCCCTTCGCTCAGGTCTACCTCGCCGAACTGTATTGGCTCGCAGATGCACTTGCGAGAGATGCAACTGCGATCTTCGCTGAGTTCCCTGAGCCTCCGGTTGACGGGAGCTTCATCAGGGTCGACCCTGCACTGCACCACCAATTGCTCGGGCTCCTCAACACGGCGGCGCGGGTGAAGGCACTCATAAGTCCTCGTCCCAAGAATCGACACCAAACGCGACAACAGCATGAGGTGCAGGTACGCCGGGCCAGGTGGCTTCGCGGCAAGCTGGACGGGTTAGATCTGTCGGAGATCGAGAATGACTCTGTCAGGCACAGCCTCGAGCACTTTGACGAGTACCTAGATCGCACCGCCCTCACTGCCGCGACTCGCGAGATCCGACCCCCTGCGCTGATGCCCTTCGACGTGGCGCTGGGTAAGCGCGACACGCTCGCCGTCTTCCCGATTGACGGTGCATCGGCGCAGGTCGAGTTCCTTCGGGTGTACTTGGTGGACGAAAAGGTGGTGGTGAACTGCGGACGGGAGGTGCGCGTGGACATGCTCCGCGACCAAGCCGCTGGGGTTCGGGATCGCTTAGTACACGAAGTACCGGAGCGGGAGAGAGGAGGCCTGATGCTGTTGATCACAGAAGGGACGTTTCTTCCGATTAGAGCTGCTGGAGCGTCTGAATAACCTGAGCCAGGTACATGCGCCGCCGCGTAGCTGGCGGGCAGTCCCCGCCAGCTTGACCGAAAGTGACCCGGAAGATGCCCAATTGGGGCGCCATATACATCTCCGCAACAGTCAACATGGTTGCAAGCCTAAATGGCCCATCCTCGATCACCAGTCGTCTCCCGGTCGTTCAGCGGCGACGTTTGATCCCGCGCGCCGCCCTTACAGCGTCGTCGCCGTCAGGCAGGCCTTCACTTCGGCCGCAAGCGTCGGGGCAGTTGATCGGCCTCAGGGCGTTGGCATGTCCGAGCGCCCACACAGTGAAGTTCCTTCCCGACGGCCGTTGACGGCCGCCTGAGTTCGTCTGGCAGGACCCTGAATACGTGGAAAGCTGCCCATGAGCGCCGGTGTTCGTGCCGGGTTGCTATCCCGTTGCTATCCCAGCGTGCCTGCCGAGGCGTTATGGGCGGTACGTCTCGAAAACCGTTATAGGGGCAACCCTATCGTGGGTTCGAATCCCACCCTCTCCGCCAATTTCGAATACGAATGCGCCCCCAGCACTGTCGCGTTAGGCAACAGCGACACTGATAAGGCCCGGCTGCCTGACGGCAGCGCTGACGGCAACGGGACTCGCGGAGGGGCGGAATCCTCGATCCAAAGCGGCTTTACAGTTCACTCCTGAGCGTTCGCTGAGACCCGCCGACGTTCGATTGTGCGCCCAAACTTTTCATCGGTAGTCGTTGCCGTTCGCGAGCGTTCGGGCCGGGTTGCTATCCCATTGGCCCAGTTGCATGGCTACGATGGCCAGGTGACCAGATCCCCGGGCCATGCCCCGATCGAGGTCGAGCCCGGCCGCTGGACGCCCACATTCGACGCCGGGCGATGCGCCAATTGTGGTAGCCAGACTCGTATTGAATCTCCACTCTACTGCTCGGAACTTTGCCTTGAGACCGCCAAGGCGATTCGCTACGTACGTTCCAAGATCGCGGAAGGCACTGCCGATCGGCCGGATATCGCCGAGGCCATCGAGATGAAAATGGCCAGCATACTTGGCGGCGGGTACCCAACTAAGGCCCGTCAGGTGCCGACAGCCGTTCGCCGCGCAGCCTTTGAGCGCGACGGGAACACGTGCCAGTTATGCGGTGCGCAAGCAACCGAAATCGACCATGTCGCGGGAAGTTCCAATGATCCGGCCAACCTGCGAGCTCTCTGTAAGCCATGCAATATGCGACTCGCCCAGGCCCAGTTCGTTCCGGCAGGTCCAGAGGACCGGAAGGTGGCGGCGCGAATACGCTTGCGGATCCAAGCCAGTGCGCCCGCGCGCCTGTGTGACGACCACGTGAACTGGAACGAGCTCTGGCGTCGCCTCAAGGGCCAAGCGCTTGCGGCCATTGCGCATCGCTGACTCTTGGAGGCTGGCGTCGTTTACGGGACTCCTCCAATCGCCTCCTCCAGAACGCGGCGAAACGGCTCGAAGGGGCGCTGACCGGGGGCGCTTGCCCAGAGCAAAGCATCGAATATCCTGGCCAGCGTTCGGTGGTATGGCGGGCTGCACCGCCTCAGATGGGATCTGAGTTCGGAAGCGTGGCACTCTTGGCGGCAGCGGGCCGGAGCGACGTTCTGCGACATTCGACGCACGCCCAAATAGACTTGCTGGACTGTGCCCGACGTGATAATCGAGAACCCCATCCTGAACTCCCCCTACGAGGAGCCCAGGAGGCATTTCGTCTTCGCTGACGATGGCATCACCAATGAGATCTCGGAAACCCGGCGTCTGAGCTCTTACTTCATCCCTATCCCCCCGCCGAAGAAGCGGGGCGCTCAGCAGCTGTTCCCCGGGGACTGGCTGGGGGAGCGGATGAAGTCCAACGAGTTCATCAATCGCGTTCGCGGTGTGGTGGAGCGATGGCGTCAGGGCGGCTTCCAGGGCGTCACACCGCTCACTCGTTCGCTCCTCGAGTACTGGCGGGAGCCTGAGCGGGAGCGCCCACTCTTCTTCTGCCAGATCGAGGCCCTAGAAACGGCCATCTATGCGGCGGAGGTTGCCGGGCGCTATGGCGACGCCTGGATCGAGAATTCGCTACGCGAGTGGAACGAGGCGGCCAATCCTGGCCTGTACCGGCTGGCCTTCAAGATGGCGACCGGCTCCGGCAAGACGGTGGTGATGGCCATGCTTATCGCCTGGCAGGCGCTCAACAAGCTGGCCAATCCTCAGGACCGACGCTTCAGCGACACCTTTCTGGTCGTCACGCCCGGGATCACCATCCGCGACCGCCTCCGCGTCATCCTTCCCAACGACCCCTACAACTACTACACCGAGCGCGACTTGGTGACCGCCGACCAGCTGATCCGGCTGCAGCAGGCGAAGATCCTGATCACCAACTTTCATAACTTCATCCGGCGCGACAAGCTGGAGGCTGCCTCGCTGACCAAGAAGGTCCTGGCGGGCCCCGGCGGTGACCTCAACGCATTCAAGGAGACGCCGGGCGAGATGGTCCGGCGCGTCTGCCGGGACTTCGGCAGCAAGAAGGGAGTTGTCGTGATCAACGACGAGGCCCACCACTGCTACCGCGAGAAGCCGGACGGCGAGAGCGAGCAACTGAGCGCCGATGAGCGCCAGGAGGTTAAGGCCAATGCCGAGGCAGCTAGAGTCTGGATATCGGGTCTGGAGGCGGTCAAGGCCAAGCTCGGCGCGCGGGTTGTGTACGACCTCTCGGCTACCCCATTCTTCCTGCGCGGCTCCGGTTACGAGGAGGGGACTCTTTTCCCCTGGGTAGTCTCCGACTTCTCTCTGATCGACGCCATCGAGTCCGGTGTCGTGAAGGTGCCGCGAGTGCCGGTGGCCGACGATCAGATGCTGGGCATGGCTCCCACCTACCGCGACCTCTGGCCCCGGATCAGGGACGACCTACCCAAGAAGGGACGGACGGCTGCCACGGTGAGCGGAGAGCCAAAGCTTCCCAAGGAGCTTGAGGGGGCGATCCTGAGCCTCTACGGCCATTACGAGAAGGCGTACGCCCGATGGACCAATCTGGGGTTTGGAACTCCGCCGGTGTTCATCGTGGTCTGCAATAACACCAACGTGTCCAAAATGGTGTTCGACTGGATCGCCGGCTGGACCAAGGAGATGGCGGACGGATCGACGGTGCCAGTCCCCGGCAACCTGAAGCTTTTCAGCAACGTTGAGCGCGAGGGCTGGGCGCCTCGGCCCAACACCCTTCTCATCGACTCCGCCCAGCTCGAATCGGGTTTGGCGATGGACGATGCCTTCAAAAAAGCGGCGGCGACTGAGATCGGGCGATTCAAGGACGAATATCGCCGACGATTCCCCGGCCGCAACGCCGAGGAGTTGACCGATGAGGACCTCTTGCGTGAAGCGATGAACACCATCGGCAAGCCAGGGCGGCTCGGCGAGCAGGTGCGCTGCGTAGTCTCGGTTTCGATGCTTACCGAGGGCTGGGATGCCAATACCGTGACCCACATCCTTGGGGTCCGAGCCTTCGGCACCCAGCTCCTGTGCGAGCAGGTAGTCGGTCGCGGGCTGCGGAGGACGAGCTACGTCCCCAACGAGCAGGGCTTCTTCGACCCTGAGTACGCCGAGGTCTACGGCGTGCCCTTCAGCTTTATCCCCACCGCCGGTGGCAGCGATCCGAAGCTGCCGCGTCCGGTCGTAAGGGTGCGGGCCCTTGAGGAGCGGCAGGCGCTGGAGATCACGTTCCCGCGTCTTGTCGGCTACCGATACCAGATGCCGACGGAGCGGCTGTCGGCGAGCTTCGACAGCGATTCTGCGGTCAATCTCTCCACTCGGGAGATCCCGACTATGGTCGAGGTCGACCCCATTGCCGGTGAGAAAGTGGTCCACGATCTCAACGACTTGCGCGAGCGACGCGAACAGGAGGTCACCTTCCGGATCGCCAAGCTGACGCTCGACCGCTTCTTCCGCGACGACGAGGGGGGCGAGCGGCCCTGGCTCTTTCCTCAGTTGCTGGCGATCGTCCGGGACTGGATGGGCGCCTGCGTGACGTGCCAGGACAACGCGTTCCCGCAGATGCTTCTAATCGGCGAGTTGCAGAACGACGCCGCCGAACGTGTTTACCGCTCGATCGTTCGCGGGACGGAGGGCGAGAAGCGCCTGGTGCCGATCCTGCGGCCTTACGAGCCACGCGGGACCACCAGAGGCGTTGGGTTCGACACCACCAAGGACGTCTACACGACCAATCCCGGGAAGTCCCACCTCAACTATGTCCCGCTCGACAGCAACTGGGAGGCCAAGCTGGCCCTGTCGCTGGAGAGCATGCCGGAGGTCATCTGCTACGTGAAGAACCAGAGCTTGAACTTCACGATCCCCTACACGTTCGAAGGCTCCAGCGCCAACTACGTCCCCGATTACATCGTGAGGGTGCGTCGCGACAGTGGTTCGGAGCTGAAACTCATCATCGAAGTGTCGGGTGAAGCGAAGAAGGCCAAGGGGACCAAGGTGGGCACCGCCCAGTCGCTGTGGGTGCCGGCGGTGAACAATCACGGCGGCTTCGGGACATGGTCCTTCTTGGAGGTCACCGATCCTTGGAACGCGGTCAATGCGATCCGGGAGCATCTGGCCGGACGTCCGGCAGATGCGTTGTTGGAGGCTTAATAGGTTGGCTGGACCGCGCAAGAAGGGAGAGGTTAGGGTCGATGCGACCGTGCACCGTGAGGCCACGCGGACCAACATTCCCACCGCCGAGCTGGAGGCCTTCGCCGAGGAGCACGAGCGGGAGCCCAAAACCCTCCTCTATCCACGCGATCCCTCGCTCGACCCGCAGCTGGTATGGAAGGGCAAGGATGAGCAGGACCGGTCCGACCTGGCGGTTCCGGCCGTCCCCATCTACATCCAGGAGAAGATCTCCCCGCAGGCTCTGATCGAGGAACTGAGGGCCGAGAAGAAGCGGAATGCGCCCGAGCAGCAGATCGACCTCTTCGGCGCCTTCAACGGTCTTGAGTTCGAGCAACTGGTCGACTTCTACGAGCACAGCCACCAGTGGACGAACCGGATGATCCTTGGCGACTCACTGCTGGTAATGGCGTCCCTGGCTGAGAAAGAAGGACTCAAGGGCAAGGTCCAGATGATCTACATAGACCCGCCGTACGGGATCAAATTCGGATCGAATTGGCAAGTGTCCACGCGCCAGAGGGACGTGAAGGACGGGAAGGCTGATGACGCTACCCGGCAGCCGGAGCAGATCAAAGCGTTCCGTGATACTTGGGAGTTGGGAATTCACTCCTACCTCGCTTACATGCGCGACCGCTTGGTGGCCGCGCGCGCGCTACTCAGCGAGACCGGAAGCGTCTTCGTACAAATCGGTGTCGAGAACTCTCATCTTGTCAGAGCCTTAATGGATGAGATCTTCGGTTCGAATAACTTTGTCGCCGAGATCTCTTACCGGAAGACATCTGGGCTCACCGCCGACTTTATAGCTCAGAACGCAGATCACATTCATTGGTATGCGAAGGAACGCCCGCGGCTGAAATATCGACAGCTCTACGTATCCAAGGGGATGGACAGCGATCTTGGCTTCTACTCCTATAGTGAACTCCCTGACGGCTCGCGCGTTCGTGCGAGCCGCGCTGAGAATCCGAATGGCAGGCCTTTCGCCGTGGGCGATCTAACCAGCGGCCACGAATATTCTCTAGGGAAAGCACCGTTCGAATGGAACGGTCGCTCATACAGTCCGGGTTCTCGCTATTGGACCACATCACCCAACGGCATGCGGCGACTCGGCCTGGCGGGCCGCTTATACGAAAGCGCTAACACTCTCCGATATGTCCGGTTCATGGACGACTTCCCCGCGCAGCCACTGACTGCGAGCTGGACCGACACAATCACTGGCCAATATTCTGACGCGCGTATTTATGCGGTCCAGACCACCACCTTGGTCGTCGCGCGGTGCATCCTCATGACGACAGACCCGGGCGACCTCGTCCTTGACCCGACCTGCGGTAGCGGAACCTCCGCGTGTGTAGCCGAACAGTGGGGACGGAGGTGGATCACCATCGATACGAGTCGCGTTGCGCTCGCCCTGGCGCGCACGCGCATGATGGCAGCGCGGTTCCCGTACTACCTTCTTGCCGACTCGGCGGGAGGAGCCTCGAAGCAGGGGGAGTTGGACGGGCGCGTCCCCGACGGACATGAGGCATTCGCAGGAGACGTAAGTAAGGGCTTCGTCTACGAGCGCGTGCCACATGTCACGCTCAAGTCGATCGCCAACAATCCGGAGATATTGGAGGGGATGACCCGCGAGCAGATTGCTGCGAGTATCGCGCGGCGGGCCGAGAGCGAGGTTCTCTATGACCGGCCATACCTCGACCAGAAGGTCGTTCGCGTCACCGGGCCATTTACGGTTGAGAGCCTTTCACCGCACCGCGTCCTGCCGGCGGATGCGTCCACCAGCGATCGTGTTCCCGAAGGAGAGGAACCCGGACGATTTGTCGAGCGGATCATCGACTACCTGCGCAAGGCTGGCGTCCAGAACACGGTCAAGCAGGAGCGCCTCAGCTTCGACCGCCTCGACCCCTGGCCGGGCGGGGTCTACATCCAGGCCGTCGGCGAGTATACGGAGACGGAGAGAACGCGCACGGTTGCGATCTGCGTCGGACCCGAGTACGGCACAGTTGGTCCAGAGTTGATCCGCGAGGCGGCCAAGGAGGCCATAAAGGTCGCCGATCTCCTCGTCGTATGCGGCTTCGCATTTGAGCCGCTAGTCGGGGAGGAGGCTGGCCACCTCGGGCGCCTGACGATCCTCAAGGCGAAGATGAACCCAGATCTCTCAATGGGCGACGAACTTCTGAAGAAGTCCGGTGCAGCGAACTTGTTCATGGTGTTCGGCGAACCCGATATCAAGATCGAGGACGCGCCGGACCATAAGGTTGTTGTGGAGATCCGTGGGCTCGACATTTACGACCCGACGACCGGCGCGATCCGGAGCCACTCGGTCGGCGACATCGCCTGCTGGTTCATCGACACCGACTACAACGGGGAAAGCTTCTTCGTCCGCCACGCCTACTTCCTGGGGGCCGACGACCCCTACGACAAGCTGAAGCGGGCGCTCAAGGCGGAGATCGACGAGGCGACCTGGTCGACGCTCTACAGCACCACCAGCCGCCCCTTCCCTAAGCCGGACACCGCCAAGATCGCGGTCAAGGTGATCAACCACTACGGTGATGAGGTGATGAAGGTCTTTGAAGTCTGAGCTGACCCTAAGAACGGACATTGCATGCCTCTGGAATCGACTGCACGACTGTCCACTCTGCGACACGGCGAGCCGGAAAGTTGCCGCAGGAAGTAGGACCAGTTCGGAGGCGACCAACGCGTCACGGGATGGCGCTGGCCCCGCTCCCCCGAGTCGACCCCCCTCACGGCGTGGACAGCCAAGGTGGGGTCCAGCCGTAGTCCGGCGGACCGTTCTGGCGTCCGGCCAGGTGTTGGAATTCTCGATTCCGACCTAGCAGGGCTTCAATCTCCGATGCCTGCCAGCCTAAGTCGCAAAGTAGGTTGATTCGAAGCACCCAGTCCAATCGCTCGCACAATCGGTAGAGCTCAATTCCTTCGGGTGCTCGGGGATCCGCACCATAGTGCGCATAGAGGTGCCTCACGTCGCTCAGCCGTTTCGCCAGCGGATCTCTCCGGGGCACCAACGCCGAAATCGCCGGGTGGGCTCGCCGGATGAGGTCGCCGAGCCTGACTCTCAAACTTGGTTCGGTCGAGTGGCGGAGTCTCAGGCGGAGCCAATCCTGCACCTCCTCCGGAACTGCAGCAAGCGCGAGTGCGAGGCTTCGCTCGCTATTAGCGCTGACCGCACGTGACGGAAGGCGCGCACGGTGGTAAGCCTCGGCCGCTTGAAGCAACAAGCCCAGCCGGATGTCGACGTACTGAGGGGGGGCATATCTGATCCCTAGCAAAATGCTCAAGGCGGCCCGGGCCTCATCGGCGAGGGGAATCCATCGCTCCAGCAAGCCCTGCCAACCCGTGGGGAAGTCGGCCAGGCTGAAGAGCATTAGATCGGGGTGCATCAACTTCTCCTCGCTGCCGGAGTGGTGCAGGTACCGACGAACCAGCTCCATGTCGACCAGGTGGGTGTGCGGCCCAACAGCCTGTGCCCTCGAGGGCGATCGAAGCACAACTTTGATCCAACCGGCCGACTGGCCCAACCCGAAACTTAGGAGGTCTCGAAGGGGCGACAACGCCAAGCGGTCAACGGCGTTTAGCGATTTGGGCTCGTCGAAGGTAATCAACAAGGTAACCCGCTCTTGGAGCTTGCCTTCGCCCAACTCGGCGGACGAGGTCACCGTGAGGCGGAAGTCATAGTGGCCAATTCCATCCAGGGCTGCCGTGGGCGGATCGATCCCAACGAACCCAAAGTTTCTGCCCAACCTCCCCCACCTCGGGATGAGGGGGACCGGCCCTGTGGATAGTTGAAATCCCAGTCCACTCCTGGAGGTGCTCGAGATGGAGCTCAACCTCTGTAAATCGCTCCTCGTCGACGCCCAGGTGCGCTCCCAAGAGGGCCCATCGGACATGAAGCGTCTGAAGTGGGTATCCGGGGCTGATTCCGACATGGCTCGGCGTGCAGCCGACCAGGGTCACTTCAGCACCCGAACTGAGCACCCCGAACACACGCGCCTTTGGAACCATCTGGAGAATCACGGGAAAGTCATCCAGTGACCCGTTGAGGCTTAGCTCTCCCTCCCCGTTCTCGCTTATCTTCAAGTCCCCAGCAATGCGTCGGTCAGGTGCGTCGGCGGACCACCAATACCCTGTAAGACTCCGAGGCTCCATGGTGGGATCCTACTGCCCACGGATGGATGCTGTCGGATGATCGAAAAGGACTTCCTTCCCGATCGCGTCCCGGGAGGTCGGTTCCGAATTCAGGCCGAGGTCGATTCCGCCGCCATCCTTTTGGATCGGCCCAGCAGAGTGCCTCTGCTACCAGAGAATCCCGGCGTGCCGCTCCGAGGGCCGGGCCGCCGCCTTGGCATTTGCCTCCTCGTTGCGGCGGTGCTCAGCGATCAGGAGTTCGATCATCTCGTCGCGATTCTGGCCAAGGGCCTCCCGTAACTCGGGCGAGAGGGAGCCCGGGGGCGCGTCGACACGCAAGCGGGGCTCCAAGCGAACCCCGAGGCGTGAGAGTTCAGCCAGCAGCTCTTTCGCGGTCACAGCTCAAATACCTCGCGGCCAGTTGCCGAGCCTGCCCGCCGTGAGCGAGGCTCCGGCAATTCGGTTGGGACTGGACGCTTGGGCCTGGGGGGCCGTGCGGCAGGAGCGACGTTGAGAACGCCCAGGCTGGCGGGGCCGGGATTGACGGTGCCACAGGCTGGGCAGGTGAGCCAGAGGCCGCGGCGGACGCGGCGCTTGACGTGCTGCCCGCAGCCGCGACACTCGAGGTGGACGGTTCGCTGGATCATGGGGGTCGGGATCATAGATCGGCGGCCTCGACGGTGCAAGGGGGGTGCACCCCGGGAGCAAGGGGAGCATCCCTGATGCAGCCAGGTCGCATCGGCGGTGCCTGCCCGATCATCATCGATGCAGTCCAGCCTGCACCGGTGATGCTTCTACGCCTGCGGCGGCGTTTCCTCCATGTCCGGCTCGTCATCCTCCGGCCAATCGGGATCGATCCCGTCCAACGCGTACCACTCGGCTTCATTACCGGCTATCAAAGCTTCCACGCGCGCACGCTGTCGGGGGCTCTTGGTCCGCTTGAGCCAGGCCTTGAGGTGCCATTCCCTTCGGGCATAGCCAGCACGGCCGAGCTGGCTACGTCCACAAACGCGGCACGTGAAGAAGATTCCGACCTTGACCCGGTAGCGCCGGGCGCTGTGGCAGTAGACGCAAACAAGCCATCTGGGCCTGGTGATAGTCCGAATGTGGAACCCAACCATTGACATAGATCCGCAGCCCTGGCAGATGAAGAAGAGGCCTTTCCGCGTGAAGTAGGTGCCAGTGTGGCCGCACGTCATGCATCGGAGCTTCGTGCGCTTTCGAGCCATCTGCTCCACGGTCAAGTTCTCAGGCAAATATTGCCTTCGCCGCCTAAGGGCACGGTTGCGACAGGCATCGCTACAGAAGCGGCGGGGGCGGCCCGGTCCGCCAGAGGGCAGGGGCCCACCGCAGCTGGCGCAGGACCTCTCCGGCCCTCGTGGTTTCGTAACGCGAACATTCATGACAAATGGCCGCGCGTCAATTCGAAACCCCCGGTGTTTTGATCTGACCCGCGGCCTTTGCGCACTAGTTTCATTCCGATCGATGCTTGCTGTCAATGAAACAGCTCGGACGGAAGACGGGGGGGAAATGGGAGCCGCAGCTAATGCTAATCGTCGTCGAGGAGGCCGCTCCCCCAGTTTGGTTCGCTGAGGTCTTACGACATTGCAGCCGGGCGCCGAAGGATCTTGGACGGCGGGGGCCAGGTGGGCTATGACACGTTCAGATCCGTCCACACGACCTGGCAGGGACCTCTTGCGCATCGAGGAGGCGGCTGATCGCCTCTCACTTGGCCGCTCCAAGGTCTATGAGCTGATCCGCGAGGGCAGGCTCCCCGTCGTCCACATCGGCCGTTCAGCTCGGATCGCCGTCCGCTCGCTCGACGAGTTCATCGACGAGCTCATCGGCGGCGACGCCGACGCTCGCGGGGGGTGGAGTAGGTGAGCCCTCGCGGCGGCGGTTTCTTCGGATTTGGAGACGTCCTGCAATCTGTGCAAGAGCGGGCGCGGCCCGACTTCATCACGGCCCGGGTGGGGGTCATTCTGGCGGCCGTTCGCTCTGAGCCGATCCAGTGGCTCTGGCCCGGCCGTATCCCGCTGGGGAAGATCACCGTCCTCGACGGGGATCCGGGGCTCGGCAAGTCAATGCTGACCCTGGATCTCGCCGCTCGGATCACCCGCGGATTGCCGATGCCTGGGTGTGAGGCGGCGATCGCGGGTGGCGTCGTGCTGGTCTCAGCCGAGGACGACCCTGCGGACACCATCCGGCCACGGCTTGAAGCCTGCGGTGCGGATCTGGAGCGAATCCTCTGTCTCAGCACCATCCCCGTTGGCTCCAGTGAACGTCTAGTGGAGTTCCCGACGGACGTTGAGTTGCTGGCTCAGGCGATCAGGCAGGTGGAAGGCAAGCTGGCGGTCATCGATCCGTTGCCCGCGTTCTTGGGCCCAGAGGTGAATGCTCACCGCGATCAGGACGTGCGGCGGGCCCTGGCGCCGCTGGCGAAGATGGCGGCGCGGGAGAAGGTGGCGATTCTGGCGATTCGCCACTGGAACAAAGGTCTGGGCGGGAATCCCCTCTATCGCGGCGGGGGGTCGATCGGAATCATCGGCGCCGCACGCGCCGGGCTGATGGTGGCGGCCCACCCAGATGACCCGGAGAAGATGGTCTTGGCGGTGACCAAGTCGAACCTGGGCAAGCCAGCCCAAAGCCTCGGTTTTCGCGTCATCAGCGTCGAGCCGAACACCGCTCGCGTCGAGTGGCTCGGGGCGAGCGAGCTCAGTGCCGACGGGCTGATGGCGCTGCGGCCCACGCCAGAGCAGCGCCTCGCGGTCGATGAGGCGATGGTCGTCCTGCGGGAGATTCTCTCCGCTGGCCCGCTGGCCGCCAACGAGGTGCAAGGCCAAGCCGAGCAGGCCGGCATCCACCCGCGCACCCTGGACCGCGCCAAACGGCGACTGGGCGTGGTCTCGAGGCGAGACAAATACGGTGCCGGAGCCCAATGGACTTGGTCTCTGGGGGAAGGGCCGGTTGCTGCGAGGTCGCCCCGAAGGGCGCCAACCAAGCCCATAGAGCGCCAAGGTCAAGAGTTGGCGCCCTTCGGCGAGGTTGGCGCTCTTCGGGGGCCGGCCGCGCTCGCTCCCGGCGACGCCGGAGCCACAGACGAAGGCCAGCGATGAGGCGCCTTGCCCCCTCTTCGCTGCGGCTCCATCAGCTCGCGGACCTGGTGCCGGAGATGCCCTCGCAGCAGTGGACCGGGTTTGTAGGGGACGTGGCCGAGCGGGGGATTCTGACTCCGCTGGTGCTCGCCGCCGACGGCAGGACCGTGCTCGACGGCCGCCACCGCCTGAAGGCGGCGCTGGAACTGGGACTCGCCCAGGTCCCGACGACCGTCGCCGATCTGGAGGGCAGGACTGAGGTGGACTACATGGTGCGGTCGGCCCTCCATCGGCGCCACCTTACCGATGACCAGCGGGCGATCCTGGCTTCGCGGGCGGCGGAAGAGAGGGGGGACGACCGGCGTAGCGCGGCCTCCCAGACCGCCGCCAACAGCCGCTGGCATCCCGATGCGTCGGGGTCGCCAGCGACCACGACGCATGAGCCGCCGAGAAGCCGGGAAGAGGTGGCGCGGTCTTTCGGGGTGGCGACCAGAAAGGTGCGCCAGGCGCACGGGCTGCGCGTCGTCGCGCCAGAGCTGGCGGACAAAGTCCTGGCCGGGGACCTGAAGCTGAAGGAGGCCGACGTCCTGTGGCGGCGCCGCTGCCAACTGGAGGCGATACGAGCGCTACCCGAGCCCGCTCTCGATGAGCGCGCCCAGATCCTCCTGGGGGACTTTAGGCAACTCTCGAAGGAGATCGAGGCCGACTCGGTGGACATGATCCTCACCGATCCGCCCTATACGCATGTGGCTCTCCCCCTCTGGGAGGACCTGGGCGAGCTGGCGGCGAGAATCCTGCGCCCGGGGGGTTTCCTGGTCGCCTACACCGGCCACATGTACCTCGATGAGGTGATGACGGCGCTCAGCCGCCACCTCTCTTACTGGTGGCTCTGCTGCATCCCCTTTAGGGGACCCAAGCCATCTGTCCACGACCGCCAGGTGCGGACCGGCTTTCGAACCGTGCTCGTCTATGTGAAGCCGCCAATCGGGGAGCGCCCTTGGTTCTTCGATGTGGTCGACGGCGATCGCGCCCCGGACAAGCGCTTCCACGACTGGGGCCAGTCGGTGAAGCCCGCCCGCTACTTCGTCTCCCGCTTCTCATCGCCAGGGGACTTGGTCCTCGATCCCTTTTGCGGAGCGGGTGCATTCCCCGAGGCGGCCGTCTTGGAAGGCCGCCGAACCCTCGGCATGGAGGTTCATCCAGCCCACGTGGAAGTCTCCAGAAAGCGAGTCGGCCTGGCCCTTGCAGGGGCGCCGCTCCAAAACCCTTCTGGAACGGATGGTGGTGGGGGCGAGGGGCAAGATGAGGATAGGACTCTGAGGGCCGCCATCTACGCCCGCTGTTCGACTCGAGACCGCGACCAGAACCCCCAAACCCAGCTCTTACCGCTGCGGGACTACGTTCTGGCCCAGGGCTGGGAGGCGGGCGGGGAGTATGTGGACCTGGCCCCAGCCGGAGACCTCGCTGCTCGGTCCCAGTGGCGAGCGCTGATAGACCAGGCGGCCCGCCGCAAGGTGGACGTGATCCTGGTCTTCCGCATCGACCGAGCCTTCCGCTCTGTGCTGCACGCGGCCCAGACCTTGGAGCGGCTGCAGGGGTGGGGAGTGGGGCTGCGCTCCTACTCGGAGCCCTGGCTCGACACCACCTCGCCCTTTGGGGAAGCGCTCTTCCACATCACGGCCGCCTACGCCCAGCTGGAGCGAGCGGTCCTGGCGGAGCGGGTGAGGGCGGGCATAGACAGAGTCCGCCGCGAGGGCAAGCCGATAGGGCGCCCGAGGGTGGAGACGAGGCCCAGCTTTCGTCGCCGCTGGCCCGAGGTGCGAGAGAGGCTTCGCCAGGGCGCGCTGTCGAAGCGCAGGGCGGCCAAGGAGCTCGGGATCGGCATGGCCACTCTCTCGCGGCTCCTGGGCGCCGAGGGGGCCGCCCAGGCTGGCCCGGGCATGCCGGAGCCGGAGGTCGCCTGAATCCGATGTGCCGGATCCTCCTCCTAAATCGCGCGGTTCGATCTAGGATCGCGGGTCCTGTGGCTCAGATCGTCCGCCCCCGTCCGCCCGCGCTCGAAGGCTGCCGTCCCGCCTCGCGGTGGTTCGCCCCGAGGGCCCGGCGGTGAGCCGAAGAGGCAACGGCGAGGGCAGCGTCTTCCAGATCAAGAGTGGGCGCAAGGAGGGACTCTGGGCGGGTGCCCTGAGCCTGCCCGGTGGGCGCCGCAAGATCCTCTACGGCAAGACCCGCGAGGAGGCTGGACGTAAGCTGACCGCCATGCTGCGGGAGCACCACCTGGGGGTCTTGCCCAAGGCGGGCAACCTCAGCGTTCGTGAGTACCTCAGCTCCTGGCTGGAGGCCAAGGAGGACACCGTCCGGCCCTCCACCTTCCAGCGCTACCGCCAGATCGTGGTCAACGACCTGATCCCGATCCTGGGCAAGATCCGCCTGGAGCGCCTGAGCGCGGCCGAGGTCGAGTACCTGCTGCGCGCCAAGCGGGCGGCCGGGCAGTCGCCGAGGACCGTCTTCCATTTGCGAGCGGTACTGCGCACCGCCCTGAATCACGCCCGGCGTCAGGAGCTCATCTTCAAGAACGCGGCCGAGCTGGCCCAGCCGCCCAGAGTGCCTCACACTCCGGTGAAGCCCCTCGACCCCGAACAGGCGGGAAAGCTGCTGGAGGCCGTGAGCGGGGACCGGCTCAGCGCCCTCTATTCGGTCGCCCTGGCCCTGGGCCTGCGCCAGGGCGAGATCCTGGGCCTCAAGTGGGAGGCGGTGGATCTCGCCGCCGGAACCATGCACGTGGTCCACGGGCTCCAGCGCATCGGCGGGGAGCTACGCCTGGTCGAGGTCAAGACGCGCGGCTCGCACCGCACCCTGCACCTGCCCGCCAGCATCCTCGCCGAGCTTCGCGACCACCGCCAGCGGCAGATCAAAGAGCAGCTCGCCGCCGAGTACTGGGAGGAGAGCGGGTTTGTCTTCACCACCGAGCATGGCTCTCCCATCGAGAGCTACTGGCTGCGCAGACACTTCGTGAAGGTTCTGGAGAAGGCAGGGCTGGCGCACATGCGCTTCTACGACCTTCGCCATTCCTGCGCCAGCCTGCTCTTGGCCCAGGGGATTCCGTTGCGCTCGATCATGGAGCTGCTGGGGCACTCCAGCCTCAGCCTTACCGCCAATACCTACACCCACCTCTTGCCCGCCCTGCAGCGGGAGACGGCGCAGGCCTGGGACCGGCTGGCGGCCGGTTTCGGCCAGCCCCGCTAACCCTCCCCGAGTCCTCATCTGGAGCTCCCGCACCCCGCGTTGCTATCCACGTTGCTATCCACGGGCGGGATTTGGAGCGATAACAGTAACGATCGTTACCGAATAGAGGCAGTTTCGAATACGATTTCAGTGGTGCCCCCGGGAGGACTCGAACCTCCGCTCGCGGTTTAGGAAACCGCTGCTCTGTCCCCTGAGCTACGGGGGCCTCACGATTGCGGCCCGGTACAGCGTCGGAGGCATTTGGCTGCATCCTTGTCCGCCGCTAGCGATGCCAGACCGTAAGCCTCTCCTTCATCCAGGATAGCCGTACGATCGCGCCCGCCAGCCCGTAGAGCCTACAGTATGAAGCTGGGCCACTTCGCAAGCGGCCCCCAAAATTGGTTCTCCGGGACGGGGAGGCGGGTATCGGACTCCACCATGGCAACTCCTGAAGGACCACGGCGTTCGACGATGTAGGAACCACGTCACCAGATGCCGCACATGCTTCTTCTGGGTCACTCGGCGTGCATGCTCGATCTCGTTACAACTTCGGACAACCGCAGGCTTGTGGAGGCTCTTGACCGAGCGACCCTTAAGGACTCCTGCGGGCAACTGGGGATAAAGATGCAGCCAAACCAGTGCACGGGGCCTGTCTGATAATGGGCCAACGGAAACGCGTCCCCACCGGCCGAAAGCGCAGGGGCAAATCCGGTCACTTGGAGGCCCCGGGCGGCCTGACAGAGTCAGGCAACCTGCAACCGGACAAGGGGGGGCCGGTAAAGGATCCAATCCTTCAAGCATCGTCGTTGGGGGCCGACAAAGAGCCCGGCCTGGACGAGTTGCTGAAGGGAGACGCGTTCAGCGATATCGATGGGACGATCGGCAAGCCGGGCCCGGGAAGAACCTCCAAGGAGGACATTCGTAGCCGAGGGCCATTGGCATGGCTTGAGGTCCTGGGCCCGGGGCTGATCACGGGTGCCAGCGACGACGATCCGAGCGGGATCGGGACCTATTCGCAGGTCGGTAGCCAGTTCGGCTTCGGGATGCTCTGGCTGCCCTTGTTCACGCTCCCACTCATGGCGGCCGTCCAGGAGTTGTGTGCCCGGATTGCCCTCCACACCGGCGTCGGATTGGGTATCGCGCTGCGCCGGAAGTTCCCCTCGTGGCTGGTTGGTGCGGCGATCGCGGCACTCTTTGTCGCCAATACGCTTAATGCTGGCGCGGACATCGGCGCGGTGGCAACCGGAGGGTCGATGCTCACGCACTCTCGGATTTCAGAGATCGTGCTGGTGATTCCGGTCGGGCTACTCATCGTCGGGCTCCAGCTTTTTGTCAGCTATCAGAGGATTTTCCTCATATTCAAGTGGCTGACTTTGGCGCTATTCGCCTACGTCATCACCGGCCTCATCGCACACCCCGACGCCATCACCGTGTTGAAGGCGACGCTGATTCCGCATTTCGAACTCTCGAAGCCCTTCATAGTCGGGTTGGTGGCGGTGTTGGGCACCACCATCTCCCCATATTTATTCTTTTGGCAGGCATCGGCCGAAGTCGATGCGATGCGGTCGGCCGGTCTTACCACGGAGGCGTCCAGGCGTGGCGTGAAGCGTTCGGAAATGCAAGCCGCCCGGGCGGACATCCTGGTCGGCATGATCTTCTCGAACCTCGTGGCCTTCTTCATCATTCTGGTGACCGCCGCGGTGCTCCACGCGCACGGCAAGACGGGCGTGCAGTCCGCCGCGCAGGCTGCGACCGCTCTGGCACCGTTCCTGGGTTCCTTCTCGACGATCGTCTTCGCGGTTGGACTCATCGGCACCGGCCTGTTGGCCATACCCATACTCACGGCCTCGGCTGCTTATGCGGTGAAGGAGTTCTTTGGCTTGGGGGGGGCGCTGGCGATCAAGCCCATCTACCGACCGACGTTCTACGCCATCATGGTCATCTCCGTAGGGGTTGGGACGGCGATGAACTTCCTCGGGATTGACCCGATCAGGGCTCTCTTTTATGTCGCCGTCATCAATGGTTTGGTGGCCCCACCCCTGCTGTTCCTCATTGCCTTGTTGGGGTCAGACAAGTCTGTGATGAAAGACAAGACGAGTGGGCCTTTCAGCCTGGTTCTGGTGTGGGTGGCGGCGGGCGTGATGACCCTGGCCGCCCTGACCCTGCTGACCACGTTGATTCCCGGGCTGCGCCTGTAGCTCGGTAGCTCACCACCACGGGTCGATCGTGGCGGTACATATCTCCTCCGGGTCGACGTGAACATCCAGGACCGCTGGGACGCCGGCGCTGAGTGCCCTCTTCAAAGCAGGACGGATCTCGACCGGCTTGGTAACCGCCTCGCCGTGGGCACCGAACAGTCGCGCCAGGGCGGCGAAGTCGGGATTGCCATACTCGGATCCGATCAAACGGTTACCAAATTTGGTCTGCTGACGGATCTTGATGTTGCCGTAGGCGAAGTTGTTAACGACCACGACCACGACATTGATGTGCTCCCGGACACAGGTCTCCAGGTCCTGCATGGTCATGGCGAATCCACCATCACCGCAGACCGCGACCACCTGTCGATCGGGGAATGCTAGCTTCACGCCCATCGCTCCAGGCATTCCGCAGCCCATCGGACCCACGGCCGCGGGGTAGAGAAATGCGCCCGGAATGGTAGCCGGGAAATAGCGCTCCAGCCAATAGTTGAAGTTGCCCGAATCAGTCGAGATGATCGCGTCGTCGTCGAGAGCCAGCCTCAAATCCCGAACCAGGCGGGGGGAGATTATGGGGTCCGCTTCCCAGGCCACGTCCGCGATACGCCTGGCCCAATCTTCGCGATGTTGGGAAATACGGGCGATCCATTCGGGATCGCCGCCCGCGCCGCCATCGCCGCCCAACTCCTCGAGGATCATGTCCACGGTGGACTTGGCGTCGGCCGCCACGCCAACCTGCACCGGGAAGACCCGGCCCACCGCGGCGGCGTCGATGTCGACCTGAATCAGCGTTTGCTCGGGTCCAAATCGCATCCGATAGTCCTCAGTTGCGAATTCGGAGAATCGGAAGCCAAGGGCGACGATGACATCGGCCTCGTGGAGAACAGCGGCGCTGGCACCGGATCCACCACGGCCAATGTTGCCAGTCGCCAGGTGGTGGGTTTCGGCCACCGCCTTCTTCTCCCAACTGTTGGTGACCGCTGCCCCGATCCGTTCCGCCAACTTCATGACACTGGCCGCCGCGCCCGACTTTGTCACCCCGCCTCCAGCGATGATCGCCGGCCGCCGCGCTCCCTGGAGGTGGCGCACTATCTCGGCCACCGCCGCGCCCGAGGGCAGCGATCGTCCCACCACCCGGCGGGCGGGGACGCTCAGCTGGCCCTCGAATTCGCGCGATGGAAAGTTGAGAGGAATGGATACATGGACCGGGCCGGGCCGCCCGGAGATGGCAACTCGGAAGGCTTCCTGAAGGACGCCGGGCACTCTTTGAGCATCGCGGACCTCGACCGACATCTTCGTGATGGGCCGGAACAGCGACTCCAGGTCGATCTCCTGGAAGGCGCCCAATCCCCGGGCTTCGGAGTTGACGTGTGAACTGATCAGCACCAGGGGCGAACCCTCGGCCCAGGCGGCCTGGACCCCGATCACTGCGTTGGACGATCCGGGCGAGCGCGAGACGAGCATGGCGGCCGGACGACCGGTGTACTCGGCGTAGCCCAGCGCCATGTGAACGCCGACCTGCTCGTGGCGAACGAGCACAAAGCGTGGAGTCCGGGCGCTGTAGAGGACGTCGAGATAGTCCATGACACCGCTTCCGGGGAGGCCCGCGACGAAGGGCACCTCCTCCTGCTGAAGTATCTCCACCACCGCCTGGGCAATCGTCATCGTCATCTTGTGCGCCTCACCTCATCTGGAATTTCGCCACCGACCATTGTGAATCCCGGCCGCTCGCAGCACGGGGCGACAGGTCCTGTAAGCCTGTGCGAATCGACCGGCCATCGCGTCGAGTGACGCAGCGCGATCCCGTCATTCGGCTACCCGTTACAATTGGGGAGGGCCAAATTCATATCATGCAGACCACCTCTAGGCCCCTCTGAAGGGTTAAATTGGCACCGATGGCCTCCCCCCGTGGCCGCCTCACCGATCCCGGCAGGGCGGTGGCCGAATTCGAGTTTCTGCAGCGTCTCTCCCAATCGGCGGCCAGCACCATGGACTCCGGCGAGCTGGTTGACCTGATCATCCGCGAGACGACGTCCTCGACCGGCACCGACGTTTGCTCCTTATATCTGGTCTCGACCAATCCGCGAAAACTCACCCTCAGCGCCACCAACGGGTTGAACGAACGCATGGTGGGGCGGGTCAGTCTGACCGTTGGAGAGGGGATCACCGGGTGGGTGGCGGAGACGCGCACCCCCAAGGTGGTACCCGAGGTGTCCTCCGAACCCCACTGGAAGTGGGTGCCGGGGCTGGACGAAGACCGATTTCACTCCATGTTGTCGGTCCCCATCGAGTCGGGCCCAAGGCTGGTGGGAGTGCTCAACGTTCAATCGGTGCAGGCCCGCGATTTCACCCAGGCCGACATCGATTTTCTTCGCGCGTTGGCGGGCCAGGTTGCCGGAATCCTTGAGCGGAGCGAACTCCAGCGACGACTTGAGGCCCAGTTACAGGCGATTCAACTCTCGCACGACATCCACGAGCGATTCACCAAGCTGTCCCTGGACGGCGCGGGCATATCGTCGATTCTGGAGGCGGTGGGAGCACTGGCCGAGGGGGCGGCCTCGCTCTACTCGCCAGCCGGTTTTCGGGTGCGGGGTACGGGGGAGGGAGGGGGCGATCTGGCCCGACTGCCGCTCCCCCCGGGGATGCAGGCCGCGGGCGCCACCGAAATTCGCATCCACGTCGGCCAGCCGCCTCGCGGACTGGATCTGGTCCCAGTTCGAGCCGGCCTTGACCTGCTCGGAATCCTTGTCGTACAGGTGCCGGACGAGGCCGCCGCCACCGCCGCCGACGGTCGTCGGCGGGCGCTTCAGCATGGGGCCACGGTGCTGGCCCTGGAGCTCGCCAAGGAGCGCGCGGCGGCCGAGGTGGAGCGCAGGCTGCGGGGGGATTTGATCGAAGAGGTGCTGGCCGGCGGTCTCGACGAGGAGGAAGCCGAGCGTCTGGCACGACAGGCCGAGCGCCTCGGGCACCGGCTCCCGAGCCGTGCCTGGGCGATAGTCCTGGAGCCAGATGACGCCGTTTCGGAATCCGAGATGGCCGTGCGCGGACGCCAGGATCGACTGGACGCTGCGCTGGCTGAAGTTGTCAAGCGTCGCATCCCAGGGGCTCTGATGCTGGTGCGCTCGAGTTCGGCCGTGGTGCTGGCACCGGAATCTGCGCTCGCCGACCTGGCTGCGGTGGAGAAGGTGGCGGAACTGATCCAGAAAACCGCCGCCCCTATCCTGCTCCCGGCCACGGTATCGGTCGGGGTCGGGAACCTGGCCGCAGCGGTATCGGAGTTGGCGCGCTCCCACGTCGAGGCGCGGCAGTCGCTGCGGTTGTCGCGCCGCGCCGGAACCCGCTCGGGTGTGGTCTCTTATCGCTCTCTGGGCGCCTTCCGGCTCCTGCTCGAGGTGCAGAGCCCGGAGGCCCTGCGGGGATTTGTGCGCGAGGTCCTGGGTCCTCTCTTCAAATACGCTGAATCACGGGAGACGCCGCTGCTGCAGACGCTCGAGGTGCTCGCGTCCTCGCGTTGGGTGAGGCGGGCGGCGTCCCGGTCCCTGGGAATCCACATCAACTCCATGACCTACCGGATCGAGCGAATTGAAAGCCTTACGGGTCTGGCCCTGGATGACCCGGAAACCCGGGTCGCCATCGCCATCGCGCTCCGGGCGCGGGTCATGCTCGGCATGTGACGCGCGCGAAGGATCGCCCGGACCCTTCCCGCCTCTGCTGAGCGCCCGGCACTGTGGGCAAGGACCGCTCGGTTCCGGGAGGAGCAGTCCGGTCGGGCAAGCGCAGAGCCGCAGTTGTCGCACCTCCTGGCCCCACCGGCGGTCGATCAACCCAGCCTTGTCGTTGGGTGGAACGCAGACAGTTGAACCATCTGGGATGATGCAGGTATGACGGTTCGATCGAGGCCTGCTGACTTCGGACCGGCCCCGGCGTCTTCGCTCTAGGCCGAAGTTCCTGAGTTGATTCGAATTCAACCTGTATTCGAGGCAGGCCTGCAGACGTAGCCATTAACGGTATTGACAGGACGGCCGAAGTCGGCTACTATTGGTATGTGGCTAGGCCAAACAGCGGAGCCATGCACGTAGCCGTTGTGCCGAGCAGGCAGAAGAG
>Ga0207933_1000870_pt1 | contig 26159 bp, 28 predicted proteins | sample NGESurdeep092012_4_FD_184488 | JGI IMG/M metagenome (GOLD analysis project Ga0207933, IMG submission 184488) | Arctic peat soil microbial communities from Barrow, Alaska - NGEE Surface sample F53-3 deep-092012 (SPAdes) | ecosystem: Environmental > Terrestrial > Soil > Wetlands > Peat ... | reverse complement strand
GTCCCGTTCCAGGTTACGAACTGCGCGGCGCTGAAGTTCGCCCCGAAGTTCGCGGTCTCCACCTCAGGCAAGACCTCAAGGGCGAAGGGGGCAAGCCTGAACGTGAAGCTGACGTACCCCAACGCCCCGTTCGGCAGCCAGGCGAACATCGCCCGCGTCAAGGTCGATCTCCCCAAGCAACTCCCGTCCCGCCTGACGACGTTGCAGAAGGCGTGCACCGCGGCGCAGTTCGAACTGAACCCGGCGAACTGCCCTAAAGCATCGTTCATCGGCCACGCCAAGGCCATAACCCCGCTGCTCCCCGTACCGTTGGAAGGCCCCGCGATCTTCGTCAGCCACGGCGGCGAAGCATTCCCCAGCCTGATCGTCGTCCTGCAGGGCTACGGCGTCACACTCGACCTCGTAGGAACGACGTTCATCAGCAAAACCGGGATCACCAGCAGCACGTTCAAGACCGTCCCCGACGCCCCCGTCGGCAGTTTCGAACTGAACCTCCCCGAGGGGAAGTACTCAGCCCTCGCGGCTAACGGCAACCTCTGCAAGTCAAGGCTCAAGATGCCGACCGAATTCGTCGCCCAAAACGGCGCGAAGATCAACGAGTCCACGCCGATCGCGGTGACCGGCTGCAAGCCCGCGATCACGGTGACGAGCCACAAAGTCAAGGGCAAGACCGCGACGATCAAGGTCCGCGTGCCGTCCGCCGGCAAGTTGGTCGCCACCGGGAAGGGCTTGAGTAAAGCCACCAAAACCTCCAAGGGTGCAACAACCCTGACCCTGAAATTGACGTTGAATAAGAAGGAAGTCGCGTTCCTAAAGAAGCACCACGCCAAACGCCTAAAAGCCAGGATTCACCTGACTTTCACCACCAAGAGTGCCAGCAAGCTGACAACCAGCACGACGGTCTACATCGGCTGACTTTTTGAAGACCGATGCCCCAGTTGGAGACCAGTCGACCGAGCTGCTTCTCGGTCTTTGGTTGACTCCTCGGCGGCGGCCCGGCGCTCATCGTGTCGGCGCTGTCGCGGGGTCGAAGTCGAGCTCGTGCATGAGCTTGGCGTAGGCACTGCGATTGAACAGTCCACGTTGCCTGGCTTGCTCGGAGGCTTGGCGCAGCAGGTCACGGCGCAGGTGCGCCTCGTGGCATTGACGGATGGCCTTCGTCGGTGTCACGATCGGCAGACCCTCGTGTCGCGTGATGTCGTGCGTGTCGAGGTCTTCGTGGTGGAAGCGATAGGCGGGCGGCGCCTCGCGGCGGCGCAGGCGGTAGTGCTTGGGGACCGTGATGTGGATCTTTGCCGGGTTGATGTCGCTGAGCTCGTAGAGGTCGAGCGCCGTTTCGTGGCTGAGGACACCATCGACGCCATACGGCCAGAGGGTTGCCTTGCGGTAGCTGTCCAGCGCATGGACGGGGAACGGGTCCAGGCGGTAGAGCCCGAGTCCCTCCCGCTGCAGCGATCCCCTGCGCGCCATCTCCGCGAGCCGTTGTGGGCGGATGTTCGCGCGCCGTGCGTCATCGACGGTCAGGAAGCCGTAGTTGTCCTCGGCGATCTCGTACAGCGTCTTGAAGTTACGACCAGGCATTAGGGACAGTCTAACGCATTTTGCGTTACTTCGTCCATCAGCAGATCACGAGGGCGCTTCGATCGGGAGGCCGAGAGTCATCCAGTCATGGATGCCGCCGCGGTAGTAGAGGATTGTCTCGGGCGGATAGCCGCTTGCGAGGAGGGTCCGGATCGCGTCCGGCGTGGCGGCGCACTGCGGGCCGTTGCAGAAGAAGACGGTCGCCACGTCGGGGTCGAGTGAGCAAATGGACTTCTCGAGCTGCTCGTGGGGAATATTGCGCGCGCCCGGGATCGTGCCTTCTCGGTAGAAATGCTCCAGCCGTGTGTCAACGAGTGGCAGTCCGGCGGCGATGTGGTCAATCAGTTCGAGCTCGCCCACGGTGCGCACGCGGGGGATTGTCGGTGATCCATGCGGCGAGGAGGGGGTCGGTGAGGCGAAAGCCGGTGCGCAGCTCGTCGCGGACCTGGTGCATCGCGCGCTCACGAGCTGTGAGCCAGGTCTCCTCGGTCGCGGTCTTTCCGGCGGGTGTGAGCTCCCAGGCGGTGTGGGCGAGCAGCATCGTGCGCTGGGGGTGACCCTGGGCGAGCTCGAGCAGTGGCTCGAGTGCCCGGCCGATGTCGCGTTTGGTCCGCTGGAAGCGGGTGGCGATGTAGTCGGCGACCTCTACGGGTGGGAGTGGTGGATTACGCGCCGCAACAGCGATGTCTTGCCGAAGCGCCGCGTCTGTCTCTTTGGCGGGCTTGCTACCCCTCGCTACGGCGTCTGCACGACCGCATCGGGTTGGGCGAGAACGATGCGCGGGGCTAGCCTGTCCGCTCGACCTCGAACGTCTGCCCGGCGCGACGCAGCCGCTCGATCAGCGCGTCCCCGATCGCGGTCGCGGGCGTGAGCACGCCGGCGCGTGGCGGCAGCCGTGCGTCGTCGAGCGCGAGACACAGGGCGCTCTCCCCGAACATGACCGATGTTGCCTTGTAGCCCGGGTCGCCTTGGGCGGAAACGCGGCAGAGGTAGCGCGCGCCGCCTGACGTTCGTGCGTGGATCTCGATGCGGAAGAAGCCGCGCTCGCGCCGGCTCTCGCTCGGCCCCTCGCCGGGAGCCGGCAGCACGCGGTCGAGCGCCGCGCGCACGGGGGAGATCGACAGGCCGGCTGCCAGCGCGCCGACGCCGCCCGCGATCGCTGCGGCCCGCAACGGGGCAACCGGGCCGGAGCCGAAGCCCATGACCTCGCGGTAGCGGAACCGGGGTCCGTAGGCCCAGTCCTGCAGCGCGTTGCTGCGTCGCACGGCACGCGTGTTGATCGAGCCCATGATGAACGGGCCGACCCACATCCCGAGCTCGTGGTCGTGTTGCACGCCGCGCAGGTCGCTCTCGGCGCCAAGGCTGGGCTCGGCGTCGCGGTCGGGGCTGAGGGCGTAGGGATCGGCGAGCACGCGCGCCAGCGAGGGGTCCGTGCGGGCGTCGTCGATCGTGCCCTTCATGGAGGCGATCGTGCCGCCGCTCGGACCGCCCTTCATCGCTAGCACGACGAGGGTGGTGTCCTCGAGCCGGCCGGTTTCGTCGGCTGTGGCCGCCTCGTGCAGAAGCAGCACGCCGAGGTCGGAGGGGATCGAGTCAAAGCCGCAGCTGTGCACGATACGCGCGCCGCTGTCCGCTGCGACAGCGTTGAAGCGGTCGATCGCCTCGCGCATGAACAGCACCTCGCCGGTGAGGTCCGCGTAATGCGTGCCCGCGCGGGCGCATGCCTCGACCACAGGCAGCCCGTAACGGCGGTAGGGGCCCACCGTGGTGGCCACGGTACGGGCCGTCGCCGCGAGATCGCTCAGCGAGCTGCTGTCGTCGGTATTGGCGAGGAGCAGCGGCCAGTCGGCGGCGCGCCCGCCGAGCGAGGCCTGTAGGTCGCGCAGGCGCTCGTGCGAACGTCCCGCGAGCCCGATTCGCACCTCCGGCGGCGCGGCGCGAACGAGATACTCGGCGCACAGGCGACCGACGAAGCTCGTGGCGCCGAACAGGACGACATCGAGCTCACGGTCGGTGCTCACCGAGGGGATACTACGTCCTCGTCGTTGGAGCCTCATCTTTAGTCCAGCGCTTGCAGGCTGGTGCGGAGCATCTGGTCGAATACGGCCGTCATCATTTGGTGGTCTGCGCGCATCGAGGCCATCGCGGCGGCTGCGTAGGGTTGGCCGGGGCGGGGCTTGATCGTCACGAATGGCGGTAGCTGGTAGCGCAGTGCCGCCCAGTTGGCCCACAGCCGCGCGGCGCGGCCGTTGCCGTTGGCGAAGGGGTGGATACGTATCCACTCGCCGTGCAGCACCGCGCACAGGGTCAGCACGCCGTGTAGCTGGCTTGGTGTGCGCGTCCAGGGATCGGCGGCGGGCGCGATCTCGGCGTCCAGTAGCGCGCAGGCTCGTTGTGCGGCCAGCTCGAAGTGCTCGAGCTCGGCGGGGACGATCGCGGAGGGCGCCCCGGGATTCCGGCCGACATGGACCTCGTAGCCGATCAGTTCGGGGAAACGCTGGTCGCTGTCGCGCACCTCACCCGCGTAGTAGTCAAACGGTCTGGGGATACCGTCATAGAGTTCCCTGTGCCACTGCTGTGCCTGCGCGACGGTCGGTGGCCGGCGCTCGCACGCAATGCTCGCGATCTCCACGAGGACGCGTTGGACGTTGGCTTCGATCAGCCGCTCCGAACCGGGCGCCTGGACCCAGGCCGTGGGCACGAGCTTTACGCGAAGGCGTCCGCGACGCCGTAGGCATCGAGCGTGCGCGTCGCGGTGAGCATCTTTGTCGGAAGTGGATCGTCCTCATCTGCCTCCGCGCGAGCCACCTCGGCGATCGCGCTCTGCAGATGCTCGTCCTTGCGATAGCGGCGCAGCAGCTCGAGCGTGCCGGTGAGATCGTGCTCCAACAGCAGCGCGGCGGCTTGCAGCTCGCGCTCGAGCATCTCTTCCGCCAGCTGATTCTTCGATATCCCGAAGCGTTCGGCGAGCAGGCCGAGGATCTCGTGGGTGCGGGTGTTGCGGAACCTGAGTGTGAACTTGGGTGCGGCGGCTATACCCATCGCGTGATCACGTCCTCCATCGTCGGTGCTCACTACGGTAGCTCACCCGATCCGTGCCGTCAAGTCGGCTATCTGCCGTCAGCCGAGGAGCCTGCCACAAATCCATTCCCGAGCGCACCACCCTCCCCCGAACCGGCGTATCGTAATCGGCAATGTTCGTCCAGGTAGAACGACCTCAGTCGAGCGGCTCCCGACCTGCGCACCCGGGAGCCGCGCCGGCAACGCCGATGTGATGCCCGCCAGGCGTCGATCCGGGCTGGGCCTACCCGGCTTGCTTGCGCGGTCGCGGGCGTCGCCCGACGCGTTTGGCGACTTCTACGAGCAGATGGGGCGCCAGGTGCTCTGCTTCTTTGCGACGCGCACGAGCGAACCCCAGCGGGCGGTTGACCTCACGGCCGAGACGTTCATGAAGGCTTTTGAGCACCGGCGGGAGTTTCGCGGCGCGAGCGACCTGCAGGGGGCCGCCTGGCTGTGGAAGATCGCGCACAACGAGCTGAAGCAGCACTTGCGCTCGCGGTCCAGCGAGCTCGCCGCCGTCCAGCGATACGGAGTTGAACGCACCCTCAGCCATGAGGAACTGCTGGAGGTCGAGCGGTTGATCGCAGGGGAAGAACTTCGCGAGCAGATACAACATGCGCTCGAGGGGCTGCCTGACGACCAGCGGGAGGTGGTCCGTATGCGCTTCATCGATGAGCTCAGCTACGACGAGATCGCCCAAAAGCTGAGAGTCTCAAATGACGTGGTGCGGACTCGCACATCGCGCGCTCTGCGTACTCTGAGGAGCAGCGCGCACCTCCACGAGGCGATCCAGAGGCTCGAGGCATGAGCCCAGACCGTTATGATCGCTGGCAGCTCCCGGTCCTCGACAGGATCGGCGCGCAGCTACGCGAGCTCGAGCGCGCCGAGGCGATCCGTCGGCGGCGGCGGCGAGTCTCGATCTCGGGCGGGCTCGTCGCTGCCCTGGTCGCGGTCTTCGCCTTCTTGGACATGGGTCAACTGGCCCGCGCGCTCTCCCCGGTCAATCGCGCTCCCGCGGCGGCCGCCGCGTCCGAATCCGTGCGCTTCCACTCCACGGTCACGATCACCGTCCACGGCGACCAGCAGCAGGCGCGGTTCACCGAAGACGGCGAAATCGACTTCGCGCGACGAAATTACCGCACGACGCTCCAGTTGGGCCCGGGCGGCGGCGCGATCGAGCAGCGTCGCGTCGACGGCGTTCTCTATGTCGCGCAACTACCGGGTCGACATAGTCAACACGCACCGATCCGGTGGCTCGGGTTCCCGCTCGCGCACGAAGCCTCGACCACGTTCGCGTCAGCTCCCGAAAGCGAGGAGTTCACGAGCCCTCTGGTGCTGCTCGACGAGCTCGGCGGCACCCGCGCTCCCGTCAAGGTCGTGGACACGGAAGACCTCGACGGCGTACCGACCACCCGCTATCGCCTGGAGACCAACCTCGCGTCGCTCCTGAGCGCCTCGCCGGGCGCAGCCGGCCCCCCTTTGTCTTACCGGGGCATCGGCGCGACGCTGACGGTCTGGCTCGACCGTCACGGACGCCCTCGGCGGGTCGACGAGACCGTCACGGGCACATCCACAGGCGGAGAGGTGAGGATCACCACCGTCACTGACTTCACCGGCTATGGACAGCCCGTCGCCGTGCGCGCGCCCACCAAACTGTCGGTCACGGCAGAACGCAGCATCCTGGCGCCCAGCCCGCTTGCCGCCTCGCCGAGCCGGTTCTTTGAGCATCTGCTGTACGCGGATCCCTAGGATGTCGGCTCGCAGAACTGGTCTCCGGCCACCGGGAGTCTTGCCGTCCCGACTCGGCTGGCGTCGCTGCCCACCCATTCGAGGCCCGTCGGATAGGGTCCGCCCGGCACGGGGTTCGTGCCGTCGAACTTGAAGGCCCCGCTGAGCACGGATGCGCTCCGTGCTGTTCCGTCGCTCGAGATCAGACGAACGCCGAGGACTCCTTCCGGCGCGAGCCCCGTGATCTCCATCAGATCGTTGCCCGTGGTGGCGCATTCGTCGGTGATCGAGATGCCATGCCCTTCGGCGATCTCGGCTGTCGTGGCGCACATTTCACCGGCGAAACGGCTGCCGAGGCTGAGCACGAGGCACTTCGTGACAGCGTTGGACACGAGGCCGACACGCTTGCCGTTGGCGAGGAAGAAGAGCGGCTGCGCTTCGGACGCGTTCAATCCGCCGGCGCGTAGTTGGCGTTCCGGGCCGGGGGCGACGGTTGCGGCCCGTTCACCGGGACCGGCATCGGTGCCGGAGTTTGCGGCGGCATAGGCGCCCGCACCGCTCACGGCGAGCGCGGTTGTGAGCGCACCGGCGACCAGCAGGCCTTTGCGGCTTCCGATTTTCATCATCTTTTACCTTCCTGAAGTAGTCGTGGCTTGCTGATTGGGGGCATTGTGTGGGCTCTCACGTTCCCGCGTTGCCACCGACAACGTGGGATGTGCCGCTTTGGTTGTAGACGCGGGCCCACACGTATTCGCCGCCGGCGTAGTAGACATCGCAGTAGCCGTACCCGTGACTCACTTCGTTCGCGTGTATGGAGTTGAAGAGTTGACACGCGAGATACGGCGAGCCTGTGGACCCGCCTTCGTTGAAGTAAAACGTGTGCGCCCCGCCTGACTGGATGTAGCAGTTGGAGCCGCAGATTTCATAATCGCCGTAGCTTTCGCTGAAAGCCGAGGCCGCGCCGGCCGTGGACAGAGCCAGCACGAACGCCGCCGCGATGCAGACGGCGAGGACGGCCAGGCGGACGTGGAGCATTTTCCTCATCGGTGGTCTCCCTTCCGAGCTTTAGTTCGTCAGCGGGTTGAGCCGAGCCCGAGGACCTCATCGCCATATAGATGCGCGAGGCCGAGATTTGTGACAGGCGGCTGCCGGATGCTGGGAGATGTCGTCGCGGCGCTCGTCACAGATCCAGCCTTGGCGCATCTATAGAGGGGACCATGACCGCCGATCGCGAAGAGCTGGGACTGGGCACGTTGCGGCTGCTCGCCGAGGACTGCATGCTCACCGTCGTTGCCGAGCTGAGCCGTGGTCCGGTCTGCGCGAGCGAGATCGAGACGCGCGCCGCGGGAATCCCCCGCTGGACGGCCCTTCGGCGCCTGCACTCCCTCGCTGACGCCGGGTTCGCGCGGGCGCTCGGCGATGGGGACAGACGTGGGCGCGGAAGAGCCGGCTCGTCACAGGCGCCCTACATCCTGACTCGCCTCGGCCGCGAGCACCTGCTGAAGGTCCCGGCCGCCGCGGCGCGCTGCGAGCAGGCCTGGTGCCCGCCGCCGCCGGAGCGGCCTGGCGCGCCCGGCCTGTGGGTCCTCGGGCTGGTCGCGGATCTTCCCACGCGTGCGCTCGCACGAGCGCTGGCCGACGCCCCGCTGCGGACCGCGGATCTCCGGGTCCGCCTACCCCACATCAGGCGCTCGACGCTCCTGCGCCGCCTGCGAACCCTGCCCGGCCTCGGCGTGCTCGTCCGCGAAGAGCACGGCGGGGAGGTTCGCTACGCACTGACGGACAGCGCTCGCCACCTGGTCGTCGTCCCCCTGCGCGCCGCCCAGTGCGAGTGGTGGCGGGCGACCCCAGCCGACAGAGCTCTCAGCGGCGATCTGCCGGGACTGCTGCACGTGCTGGCGCCCCTGGCTCGCACGCCGCAGAACGCAAGCGGCACCTGCAGGTGGCACATCGACGCCGGTGCGGGCCTGGAGACAGATATCCACCTGGCGGTCGCCTCCGGCAAGATCGCCGCTCTGAACGTCGCCCCCGTGACGGCCTCCCAGGCCGTCGGCCACGCCACTGTCGAAGTCTGGCGCGAAGCGCTGCTTCGCGGCGACCCGTCGGCGATCGCCACGACCGGCGACCGTACGTTCTTCAACCCGGTCTTCGGTGCTCTCAGCTCCGCTCTGCTCGCATAGAGCCAAACTACTTGTGGAACCATCTCCGAGGATCTCGCAACATTCCTCGTATGCAAATCGGCACGGTTAAGCGGTTTTCGGCGTGTTTGACCGACACACGCCGTGGAACCATCGAATAAAGCGACCTCCACACAATCGTCCGGTTGGGCCCAAAACGCCGCACGGAAGTGCTAAACCTCGCCCTGTCCAGTCGCCGGGGCTGCAGTTGGCCCGCCGGTCGGGCTCGTCGAAATCGAACACAAGGAGGGCAGCAACAGATCGCGATCACAACTTCTCAGGCAGGCCCGTCCCCACGGCGACGCCGCGGCGGGCTCCCGGCCACCAGCAGCACCGAGAGCGCCCTCGAGCGCGACCGGGCAGCTGCCGGATGCAGTCTCTCGTGCGCCAGACAGGGAGCGAGAGGGACCTAATCAGCCCGGACGGCGGCGTCCGTTGACGCAGAGCCACCGTACCGGGCCAACTACAGCACGAAGGAGTGTAGAGCCATGAAGAAGCTATACGCGTTGGTCCTGCCGGTCCTGGCGGTCGCGGCATTCGCCGTGGCCCCAGCGACCGCGCTGGGAACGACCGCATACGGCACGTGTGAAACTGCCACGAAAGCAGAAGAACAGCACCCGCCCTGTGGAACACTTGAAAAGAACTTCAAAGCGTTCCCCGAAGGAACCACAGTGAACATCACGACCAAAGGAACGACCCGCTTCAAACTTCAGACCTACGAAGAACCGAAACCGGGCGAAGTCGTGGTCAAGGAAGAAATCGAATGCGAAACCCTGACTGACACCGGTACCGTCGAAAACGTGTCCGGAGTCGGCAGGAGCAAAGAGAACCTTGTTTTCTCGAAATGCAAAGTCAACACCGGGGCGCTCAAAGGCTGCAAATTGAGCAACATCACCGGCAACGTGTCCAACCAAGTCACGAGCGCAACCACCGTCCTCATATCCATAGTTACCGAAACCCCACCGGGCTTCGGCGTCGTGATCGCCTCTGGGCAGGCAGCGCCCTGCACAGCCGGAATGTCGCTCGGGTCTGTCACCGGTACGGCCACCGGAACCCAGGCTGCGGGCTCGAATCTGATCGTGTTCAGCAACGCGATCGGACTCACGTTCCTAAGTGGAAAAGCAAGGATCACCGGTACGGACGCCATAACCGAAACGGCGTCTGGCAAAAAGATCTACATAAACTAGCCATCGGCTAGCGACGTGTGGGGAGCCGCCTGGCGGCTCCCCACGCCGCGTCGTAGGTCATTGCTGCTCCCCAGTCACGCGGGCGCCTACCGTATCTGCGCTCTGCTACCAGAGACCGGTCTCCTGGCCAACTCGTGTCGCCGTCCACCGCACATTCCGTAGCGGCGCAGACCACCCTACTTCTTCCGGTTCCCCTTCTTCTTCACTCCGTACCGGCGGTGCGCGGCGCGTTCGCACCCGCGCCGCCTTCCCCTCGCCTTGTCTCTGTGGCACCTCTGCAGCGCCTTCTTCAGCCTTTGTACGCGGGTGAGGGGATGTTTGTGAGTTGGTGTAGCTGTCGCCGCTTCCCCCGGGAGATGCAAATCGGACAGGGCCAAGTTGCCGTCGATCGCAACGCCGCTGCCCCCGTGGATTTCCGTGGCGGGTGCCACTATGAGATTCCCTTGGCAGGCTTCCCCTTCGCATTTCGGTTCAAGGGGAGCCGGAAAACCTCCGTCGATCCGAGCGTCGTAGACATCTACCGCTGTCCCTTCGTCACCAGCCACGAGTGGGTCCTGTGTTGTGAAGAAGATGTTGGTCGCGGCGGCATTCATGCCGATCAGCCCGGCCGCTTCGCTCGCGTCGGTTCCATCGGAGATCAGCCGGATGGCTCCGTTATGCCACAAGTAGGTGTTGTGTATGCCGCCATGTACCGACGGCGTAAGCGCGTCGTCGCTTTGGAACGCCACATACGAGCCGTCGGCGGATACGGTGAGGCGTCCGTAGGCGCCACGTGCGATGGTCGCGGGGTCGATTTCGGTGTTCCCGTCGGCGTTGAAGCCTTCTTGTCCGGTTGAGATCCGAACCAGTTCTTCGTTTGCGGCGTCGTAGCGAAATACCTGGGCGACGGTACTGGTGTCGTCGTTGGTCAGGTCTCCTTCCGTTTGAAGAACGAAATAGCGACCGTCGGGCGTCAGCTGTACGTGTTCGGTTTCTTCTTCGGGGAGGACGCCGATGAAGGACGTATGGCCATTCGGATAAGTTGCGGTTGGCGCCTCCCAGGCATAGAGGTTGTTGGCGCCCGGTTCCGCTGCATGACCCTGATCGTTAGGCGCAGTCGTCAGCACGCCGCCGGCGATGAAATACACGTCAGAGCCTTCTTGGGAGACCGCGACGACACTGCGCACTTCGGCTCCTTCGCTGGTTCCGGTTACGGATACCGCCTTTAGATCTGGGCAGGCGTTGACAACTTCGCTCGAGGCGGTGGGCGTGCGCCCACCGTCGCCGGGCAGTTCACACTCGTAGATGTCGTTACCGAAATCCGCGTCGGCCGGTAGCAGCGGCTGTTCCGTCGTGAAGAACACCCGTGAGCCGTTGCGGGAGGCACCCGAAAACGTCGGCCGGCTCGTCACGTTGCACGCGACCGAGACGTCGCATTCCGCGGTGCCGGCAACGTTCACGGTTACCTGTCCCGAGCCGGGAGTGCCAACCCTTGCGTAGAGCTGCGCAACCGGCGGCCCGGCTGCTTCCGGCGCACATTCGCCCGCTTCAGCATTGAAGAAGACAGTTGTGCCGGCGTCTGATACGGCACCTGGGACTTCGTTTTGAGTGGTCACTCCCCGGTGGGCGCCCAACGCGGTCCCGCATTGCGTGATCTGCGCCCCGCCGTTGTCAACGCCGACCAGCCCAGGTACATCACCGCCTTCGCCTGTGTGCCCGGTTCCGACGTACTCGTAGAGCGAGGAAAGGCCGAGTTCTTCTCCAACCGTTTGATCCCCCGGCCAGAGGGGGTCTGGTTCAGTTGAGTTGTTCGCCCCCGGGATCCGAAACAACACGCGCGAGCGGTCCTGTGACGCGCCCTCCACTTCGTCTAACGAGGCGGAGAGCTCTGTAGGAGCGATCGGCCCGATCTCATGGAAAGCTCCGTCGGCTTCGCGAAGGTAGAGGCCTGGGCGTTCGGCCTCCGGCGCCACCGGCCTAGCAACCCACACTCCGGTTTCGAGTTCGTCCGAGCTTCGTAGTTCCTCTTCGGCGTAGCCGAACTGTGAGGCGGGGGGCGTGAGCGAGGTGGTCGTCCAGGCTTCGGCACCGCGGGTCATCAGGTACGTGGTGTGCGGGCCTTCCGCAACGTCGGACCCGGCGCCGGCGAGCACGTTCAAGGAGCCCACGGCGAGGGATGCGCCTGACGGCGAGATGCTCGTGACTCCGGCGACGTTGAAGCCAGGGGGTTCGTTGGTGAGCGCCGCTCCGCCCTTGAAGGATGGCGTGACCTGTTCATATCCTCGGCATTCGAATAGCGCCATATCGTAGGGTTGCCCGGTCGCATCGTTGAGGGTTGATTCGGCTCGGACTTGTTCATTGGGGCATTCTGAAGCTGCAGCGATGCTTGGCGTAGCTGCGGCGATCAGGGAGACAGCGAGAGCTGGCGCTGCGAGTAGAGTGACGAGTCGCTTCGCCGAAAAGCTGCCACGGGCTCGACCGTCCGGGTCGCGTGCTGGGCGAAGGGCTGCAGTAACCAGGGTGCTCGGTCGTAGGCTCATCATCAGCTTTTCCTCCCGCTGTGTCGGCGCGTGTCGTGTCGGTGCTTCGTTAACCGGGGCTTCCGCATACCTTTGGTCAACGCGCAGCCGGTGATCGCTATGTTCGTGGTCTGGTTGACCACGGTGCCGTTCTGCCCTTCGATGCCGATCGGCATGATGAGGCTCCGCTTTACCGTCCGATGCACCGTCCTTGTCTCGTGTAGGACGTGCCCGGCGCGGCGGACCACATGGCCTTTGCGCCGAACAACGAACTCCCTGCGCTTCGTAAGGGTGCGATGGCAGAGGCTTCCGTCGGCGGCCGGCGCGGCCAGAGCGGAGTGCGGACCCTCGGGGAGATTCAGCTCAAAGCTCGAGATCGGCGCATCGGGCACCGTTTCAAAGCGCGAGTAGGTGATCCCCTTCTTGATCTGCGTGTGCCCCGTGAGGTCGATCGTCACGCCTTCGCCCTGCAGGACGAGGTCGAGGTCGGGGAAGGCCGCGCCACCGTGCGAGACGAAGATCGCGGGCCCAGTCAGCGGCACGTTCAACGCGGGCGTGACCGCGGTGGCCGTCCCGACGAATGCGTCCGCGGGACAGCCGGCCGGATTGGCGGCGAACTGCGCTTCGCCGCAAGCGTGATTCAACGTCGGCCGCAGCCGCGCCGGCAGGATCGTCGGCAACTGCACGTCGACTCCGCGCACGTTCGCTTCGCCGCGGCGCTGCGCGATCTTCACGTCCAGGCTCGCGCCGCCGGCTTTCGAGACCTTCGCGGACGTCGATGCCTGGAAGGACGGCTTGAACGGCAGGCTCCCGCAGCCGTCGGCGGCATAGGGCGTCGCGACCGTGCTCGTCTTGTCTCCTTCGCCTGAGCCGATCGGGTGTTCGCCGGTCAGCGTAGCGGCGATCGTCTGCGTGGAGCAGTCGGTCGCATTGAGCATGAACCCGGGGCGGTTGATTTCGACGTCCACCGTCCGCAGACGGATCGGCACGCCATCGATGATCTGCGGCAGCGGGTCGGAGGCCACGGTGAGGGCGGCCGTGCTCGGGTTGACCGCGATCGCGGCGCGTACGACCTCCACGCCCCTGCCGGTGTTCCCAGCCAGGTGGAAGGGGCCCGCTTCGGCGGGCACGGCGATCGCCAAGCCGAACGGCGCGCTCTTGTATGGGCCGGTCAGATAGACCTTGCCGCCGGCGATCGTGTAGGGGTCGCTCCCCGGGCCGGCGGAGACCGTCGTCGTACCGATCTGGCTCGCCGCGGGGCAGGTCCCGGCGTTCGCTTCGGCTTCGCCGCACTTGGCGACGCCTTCCATCCGCTCCAGCAGACCAGGCGGCGTTTGCACGGTCACTCCGCCGAGATCCTGTTCCCCATCCTGGCGGCCAAAGCTCACCGACAAAGCGCTCGACTGCGCCGCAACCGACGAGGTCATAGCGGCCGTGAAGCCGGGGGCAAACGGCAGCGAGGAACCGCAGCCCGTCACCGCAAACGAGGATTCCGATACGGCGGTCGGCGTTTGCGGCGCGCTCCAAGGTTCCAGATCGCTCACGGTCGTGAAGGCGCCGCAGGTCTGCGGGTTCGCGAGCGGCGCCCGCGGGCCGTTCTTGAAATGCAGTTCGAGGTCGTTGAACGGCAGCTCCGGGTTTTCGGCGAACTCAGCCATGAGCTGACCGTTGGTCGGGTTGGCGCCGACGGTGCCCGCCAGCTTGATCGTGACCCCCAGCTTGCTCGAATACATCTGGATGAAGAGTCGAAATGTCTTGCCTTCGCTCCCGTCGGCTTCGGTGCACAATCCGGAGGAGCCGCATTCGGGCGTGCCGAGGAAGACCTCGCCTTCGAGCGGTTCTTCGAGCAGCGGGGTCGTGAGCTTCACGGTGCCGAGCTGCGAGCCAAGCGGACACGAGCCAGGTTCGTTGGATGCGAGGGCGATTTGTTCGTTGCTGCACGTTTCCAGACCTCCCGCCGCCGAAGGCGAGACCGAAAGGCCCGCGGGCAGCGTCACCTTCGCGGTCTTCAGCTCCGGCGTCGCGAGCTCCGAGTACACATCCGTTTGGGGCAACCGGATGTTGAAGTCATATCCGGAGGGCGCATCGACCACACCGGTCCCGCCTTCGCCGGCAGGCCCGACCGTGAGGGAGGGGGCGAAGACGAGCGCCGAGCAGTCTTCCACTGGCTGGAGGATCGAACTCGCGGGCCTCCAGTTGAGATCCGAGTAGTCCGGGGCAAAGGGGTCTCCCGCTCCAGGCGCTGCCCAACTGTCTGCGTGCAACTGCAGCGTACGGGCTTCTTCGCCGGCGCCGCAGTCGTCGGGGCTGGTCAAGAACGGTGATTCCTCGGCGCCGTTCGCAAAAGCGGCGGCGGGATCGCCAAAGAACGTGAGGAAGAAGCCCGCGATGTTGGCTTGCGGTATTAGCGCGGTGAGACGTAGAACGTAGCCGCGATCGCTGTGCGCAACGTCTCCGTTGAGCACGACCGGGATAGACGGTCCAAATGTAAATCCGAACTGCGCGGCGTGCCCGGCTTCGGGTTCGAGGTTGAAAAGGGTGTACGGTCCCGCGCTCTGCTCTCTGTCCAAGAGCACTGTCCCGACTGCTGTATCGCGAGGACAGGATGTGATGTTTTCGGTAAACCCTTTGAACAGGGGGAGCGGACAGCGGGGCGTTGCTTGTGGATTACCGATAAGACCAAGGGGGAGTTCGCCGATTATCGTTCGGGCGTCTCCTCTGCCTCCTCCCGGCGCGTTGTGATAGTCCCCGTAGAGCGCTGCGTTGGTCGCGCTCGCGAAGACGGCGCGGTTGAAGCCGATGGCAGCTGTGGCTGCATAGGGGTGGCCGCCTGCCTGAGTGAACGGCTGGCCGGTTGCCCCAACGACGTCGAGGCTAGCGAATGCCAATCCGAATTTGGCATTTTCGTCGCCGTTGGCTTCGTTCACGCTGGAGGCTGTAACGGGGGTCAGCGCGCCACCGCCGGAGACAGTTACTGAGTTGCTAAGAGTCCCGGCTGCTCCACTGGCGACCGTTACCGGGATTACCAGGCGATTGACGTTGCTGGCGGTCAGGGTAGGCGCTACGCCGAATGTGGCGCTGACGGGATCCACCTGAGATTCCGTAGTGCATGTCACCACCGTTTGGCCTTGACCAAGACTGCAACTCCACTGTCCTTCGTGGCTGCCGTTCAGCACCGTCTGGGGCGTCTGACTGGTGGTGACTCCCGGAGGGAGGCGATCAACTACCGTAATCGCACCCGTCGAGGATGTTGTACCGATGTTCTCGAGTTCGATCCCATAAGAGTCGTCGCCAAGGCCATCACTGGTCTGGAAGTTTGTTGGTTGGGCGACGGGCTCGACGGTCCAGACCGGCGCCGCAAACGCCGGGGTAGCACCGAGCGAGGCCACGGCGATGACCAGCGCGACACCCAGCGCCTTCGGCCACGGCGGCACCACGGCTACCAGAGCCGCGCTCATCGTCGTCCCTCCCCCGCGGGTGCGCTACACGCCCGGCCGTACGGCGACCCACCCGAGCCCAGCCCATGAATAAATGGATGGCATTTGGCATGCCGATTGGCGAGGGTTGCACGAGATGCCGAGGAGTCCTGACACCCAACGTGCGCTCGGCGAAGTGATCTTCGAGCGCCGCAATGAGCTGGACCTGAGCCAGGAAGACGTCGCCCTCGCGGCCGGTAGCACGCAGGGCCGCATATCTCACATCGAGGCCGGGCACAATCCGAGTTTCGGCCTCGCGCGCCGCATCGCGCGAGCACTTGGCTGGTCGAGCGTCGAGCTGATGCGCCGCCTCGAAGAACGCGAGCTGGAGAAGGGGCCGGGCGGCGGTTCCTCGCCGCCCGACGGCTGACGGCACCGGGACCCCAGCGACTGACGAGCAGCCGGTCCCGGGGATGTCCATCGTGCAGCGCGCCGACGTCCCGTCGACCGTGCCTGCACGTCGCCGTGCGATCGCCGATCTGACCGCGACTTCGTCGGTTTGTCCTCAAACGCCAGGTCACCCGATTGCTCCTTTCTCAGACGCCTCAGACAGTTGTCTGTGCCAACTGTCCCAACTGTACCTGGTACGGCCGGCATATGCAAGGGATCGTTCGCTGATGGACGATCCGCTGGCGATCTTCGCCGCCAATCTGCGGCGGCTTCGGGAGGAACGGGGCTGGAGCCAGGAACAAGCGGCGCACGAATCCAATCTCAATCCGAGCCACGTGGCGAAAATCGAGCGCCGAGAGCGCGAGCCGAAGGTCCGCACCATCTCCAAGCTGTGCAAGGCCCTCGAGATCTCAGCCGCGGAGCTGTTCGACGGCATCGACGGGCGCTAGAGGAACGGGGACGACCACTCGGAATCTGTGACGGCTCTGCGCCGAGTTTGCGCCAATTCTGCGATGGCGGGTTGATACGGGCCGGTCTTGACGTATCGTGATCGGTTGTCGTAGTCAGCGACCCCGACGCAGGCGGTAACCCGCGCCGGGGTCTACATAGGAAAGGTGCGGTTTCCCATGCAGCCCCAGGGTACTTGTACGGTTCTGATCCCGCGTGAGCTGGTCGGTCCAGTGCGCGATGGCTTGCGCAGCCAGCTCGCCGTTGCGGCACAACACGTGACCAGCGCCGACGAGCGGGTGGATTCCCGCGCTCACGTCGAGCGCTACCAGGACGCCCTGCACTACATGGACGCGGTGCGCGCGCTGCTCGAGGAGATCGGCTGGAGCGGGCCGCCGAGCGACCCGCGGGTCGACCTGGGGACCCACGGCTGGGCACTGATCGAGGCGCTCGAGGACCAGGTCAACACGTACGCCGACATGCTCCGCGACATCGCCCCGGACAACGAGCGGCGAGCGGCGATCGCCCACGATATGACCGCGCTCACGAGCCTGGCGCTCACCGTTCTGCTCAAAGTCCAAGCGCAGATCCTGCGCGAGGGCACGTTTGCGGAGTGGTCAGGGTGAGCTCACACACCGCTGGGTGCCGTACGAGGCTACGCGATCGACCTGGCGTAGTGCTCTAGACTACGCACAACTACATGAGTCATCAGCCAGCCCAGAAGCCGTTCTCGATCCGCATGAGCCCACGAACGCTTGCCCGTCTCGATTTGGGCGCGCGGCGCCGTGGCGAGGCCAAGGCGCGCACGGCGGAGCGACTGATCGACGAGGGCCTACGGATGGAGGACCACCCAGGCATCGTGTTCAAGGAAGGTCCCACCGGACGCCGCGCGGCACTCGCCTTCGGTCCAGACGTGTGGCAGGTCGTGAAAGTCGTCAAGGAATTTGGGTCCGCCGGCGAGCAGGCGATCGCGGGTGCCGCCGAGTGGGGCAACCTCTCACACGCACAGGTCAACGTGGCCCTCAGGTACTATGGCGACTTCCGCGAGGAGGTGGACGCGCGGATTGCCTTCAACCACGAGGAGGCCGACCGGCAATACGCAGCGTGGAAGCGCACACAACAAGCGCTCGCCTGAGCCGTGAAGCTTATGCTCGACGAGATGTACACGCACGCGATCGCCGAGCAGCTCCGCGCTCGCGGACACGATGCCAACGCGGTGGTCGAGCGCGCCGAGCTTCGCGGGCTCGCGGACGCGGACATCTTCGCGCTGGCCCAGACCGAGCAGCGAACGGTCGTCACAGAAGACGTCGCCGACCTGAGCGTCATCGCCGACGATTATGACCAGCGCGGCCAGGTCCATTACGGTCTCGTGCTTGTTGACCGTGGCAGCTACCCACGCGGCAGCCCGGCGACGATCGGGCACATGGTCACCGAGCTCGACCGGCTGCTGGAGGAGCACACGAAGTCGGCGCCGACAAGCTTGCGCCACTGGCTTTGAGGGGATCGATGAGGCGGTCTGCTGCTTCTCGATGGCCACCTCGATCCGGTTCGAGAAGATCTCTATACGTATGTGGTCGCCCGCACGGCTGTAGGAGCGGTGGGCAGCTTTGCGCGTTTGTCACCACCATGTTGCACATTCATCAGCTAGAATCTGCGTATCCGTCAGCCTGACCCTCAGCTCTTCGAGGCGAGGTCATGCCCATCGTGCGTGGCCGCGACGTAGCTGAGGCGGCCGAGCACGTCGGTGGTGGGTGCGACCTTCGCGTTCTCGTAGTCGGACAGCCGGGAAGCCGAGGTGCCGGCTGCCCGCGCGAACTGGCGGAGCGTCATCCCGGTCTGGGTGCGCCAGGAGCGAATCTGTGCGGCGTACTCGGCCCGTCCTTCCAGGGTGACGCTCTCGCGCGCGTGGCGAATCACGCCGATCATCAGCGCATCGACGCCGTAGTGCTCGTCCCAGCCGGCGACGGTCTCGGTCGTGCGCGCGGCCGGTCCCCAGGGGTTGCCGCGAATCGCCTCGGCGAGCTGACGCCAGTCCGACAGCGAGCCTCGGTCGATGACTGTCTCGATCGCCTCGGCCGGCCACCGGTCCAGCGGTGCGGTGGGATTGAAGTCGAGGTTGCGAAATTGCATCGTCATCGCACGATTCTCTCCGCGAGGTCCGCGAGCACCGCCTTGACCGCCGACCACTCGTGCCAGCGGGAATCCAGCGCCTTGTAGCTGGCGAGCTGCGTGGTGACATCGGCGTCTCGCGGCCGGGGGTCCGCCAACTGCCTGACGAGTTGCGTGGCAACCGCCTCTGGCCGGGTGTTGATGTCGGCGTAGTAGTCGTCGATGCCTCGCAGCACCCCAGCCGCCTCGTCAAGTTCCATAGCCTCCGCGAGAGCCGCGATGTCGAGATAGTCCCGGGTCTGGTTGCGGCTCAGGGCAAGCCAAGCCTTGATCCTCAGGATCTCCGCCGCCGTCGGTAGGACGAGCTGCTTGCCCCGCACCTCGATCTCGGTGGTCTCGAGCGGCCGGCTGCGCAGCAGCTGACGCACGCCGGTCTCGATGCCCCCGAGCTCGCCGAGGATGATCTTCCCAGGCTGGGCCTTGGCCGTCGACCAGTCCCCGAGCGCCTCCAGGTTCTGGAGGATCGTCTCGAAGCGCTCCGCGAGATCCTCGATCACATGGTCGTGATCGAGCGACTCCCGATGATGGGCGTAGAGCGCCGCCGCGGATCCCCCGACCAGCACGGCGCCGGGGACCAATTCCTGCAGCCGTACGGCCTGCTCCAGGACATCTTCCAGCGACGGCTTCACAAGCATATGTTATCAGATCTGATAACGGTCCCCTCCGCAGCAGGTTCATCGCGTCGCGCTCCAGCTTCCGCCAGTCCAGCGTCCGAGTGCTGCTTTGCCCGCGCGTGCGCGGGTGAGCACCACGACTCGCCGGTAAAACTGTCCCGTGAGGCGGGAATGGTCGGTATAGGAGATAGGCCCCTCTCACAAGAGCTACATGTGGTTGGCCTCTCCCATTATGTCTGACAAAATTGCTATAGTGCCGACTGTGAGCGTGCGATTCGCGCGCGCCGCAACACGACACCGCGTATCGAAGGACAACATTCGCCATGTCATCTTCAACTACAGCGTTCGCTTCGAGGAGCCTCCACCGGCTGGCCGCGAAGGAGAGGTCCCGGACACCCGGGTCGTCTTCCTCGGTGATGATCCGCAGGGGAAACCACTGGAGGTCATGGTTATCGAGCTGCCCAATGGCGGTCTGCTGGTGATCCACGCGATGTCGTTACGCAACAAGTACAGGCAGCGGTACGAGGAGGCCAAGAAATGAAAAAGATCAAGACCCTCGCTGGTACTGAACTCTCCGAGGAGGACATCGAGGCGCTCGCCGACGAGGCCGAACGCGGCTACGACCTCGACAAGGCGATCAAGGTCACCGTCGGTCGGCCCTCCCTGAGTCCCTCCGGCGTCTCCCCGCGCGTGCAGGTGCGCGTGGATCCCAAGCTCGCCAAAGCGCTCCAGGCCCGCGCCCGCCGCGAGCAGCGCTCCGTCAGCGAGATTGCTCGCACGGCGCTGCGCGAGTACCTCGAGCGCGCGGCCTGAGGCTCCCTCGGCTTCCGGACGCCGCTCCGGCGGGTTTAGGATGGGTGCGTGTCGAGAGAGCTAGCGCGGCCGATCCCCGACAAGCTGTCGATCTGGCCGGTCGAGGGTGGTCGGTTTGGGATTGACGCGACGTTCACCGGCAGCAGCGGTTTCGCACGCGCGCACCGCCACGAGCGCCTGCTCACCGCCGAAGACATTCGCTACCAGCTCCGTCAAGAGCTCGACGACGCATGGACGCTGCGCCTCGGCCCCGTCGTCGCCGCTGATGTGGGCGCTGCCGTCGCCGCGTTCATCGGCGACGGGCTCTGAGAGCGTCTTTGGTCTGGAAGAGGCGTCCGTCCATCGCGCAAAGATGCGCCCGTGATCGCTCTGCACGCAGTCTGGTCTCGAGACTCGACGCTGTGCGTGTGGGGAGAGGACTCGGAGGAGTCCTCGCGGGCGCCGAGGCGTCGAGGAGGCAGGCCGGCGAAACCGCGGGCACGCAAGCACCCGTTTGCCTGTGGGGTGCGGGATCTTGCTGGAGCATGCGAGGCGCTGGGGGTCTCGCTCGAACCCGCGGCCTTGCTCGAGCGTGAGCTGCACTTGCTGTTGCCATCTTTCGATGAGGGCCCGCAGCACTCGCCGCAGCTGTTGCGGGGAGACGAGGAGGCACGCCCCGGCAGTCCGGAGCTGCTCGATCCCTGGGTGGTTCCGGCGATCGGGCTGGGGCCGGCGGTCGCGCTGGAGCTGCTGCTCGCCCAGCCGGCCGCCGGCTATGCCGATGGCGCCCCTGACCAGAAGGGCGTGGCGCTCGACGATTCATTGCGGTTCCTGGCCGAGGCGAGCAGGCTCGCGCTCGAGCTGGTTGCGCGCGGACGCCTGCTCCCCGGGCTCCTACGGCGCGATCAGGGATGGCTCGCGTGGTGGCGCGCGATGCCTGGCGATCCCGAGGACTCAGAGCGCATTCTGATGCTGGTCGCGGCGATGCCGCCGCTCGTGCGGGCGGAGATCTCCTCCTCCGAGGAGCCCGACGCACCCGAGGCTGTCGTGGGCGATCTGCTGGGGACGTTCGTCGACGCGTGCGCGCGGAGCTTGCTCGCCGACGGTCTCACAGGACGGCGAGCGCGCCGGCGCTCGAAGCGCCAGCTCCCGGTCGTCGACGCATGGGTGGCGGCGTTGACGAACCCCGCCCCGGTCGCTGTCGATGCACACGAGCGGGAGTTGGCGGTGCTGGCCGAGGAGCTCGACGAGTGGCGGCAGGCGGGGGAGCGGTATGCGGAGCACCGCATGTTTCGGACCTGTTTTCGTCTATGTGAGCCGGAGGAGCCGGTGGGGTGGATGGAGGGCGAGCTTCAGGCCGAGTCGGATGGCGACGAGCTGGGCGCGAATCGCGATCGGCCGGACGTGGATGGTGGGCTGGACTCCGATCGGTGGCGTGTCGAGATCCTGCTCCAGGCCAAGGACGATCCGAGCGTGCTGATCGGAGCCGAGGAGGTGTGGCGCTCCAACGGAGCTGGGCTGAAGGCGCTTGGCCACCGGCTGGCGGATCCACAGGAGCGGCTGCTCGGCGGGCTCGGTCATGCGCTGCGACTGTGGCCCGGCTTGGAGCCGGCGCTGCGTGAGGCCGCCCCGACCCGCGTCGATCTGACCCCGGAGGCGGCGATCGGTTTCGTGCGCGACGCCGCCCCGGCGCTCGAGCAGGCCGGGTTCGGAGTGCTCGCGCCGCCGTGGTGGAACAAGCGGCTGCGGCTCAGTCTCAAGGTGGAGCCGTTCGATGAGATCGAGGAGGGCAGCGGGCTGTTCGGCCTGGACGGCCTGTGCGCATATCAGTGGAGGATCGCGGTCGGCGATGCGACGCTGACGTTGGCGGAGCTGCGCGAGCTGGCGGCGCTGAAGCTGCCGCTGGTGATGGCGCGCGGGCGCTGGATTGTGCTGCGCCCGGAGGACGTCGAGGCGGCGCTCGCCTTCTTCGAGAAGCGCGCCGAACAGGGCCACGCGCCGGCGGGCGAGCTGATCCGCGAGAGCCTCGAGCTGGGCGCCGGCGCCCAGGCGAAGACCGACTCGCCGCCCGTCGAGATCGAGGCCGGCGGGTGGTTGAAGGAGCTGCTCAGCGGCGACGGCGAGCGCAAGCTGCGGGAGGTCCCCACCCCGGCCACGCTCGACGGGGAGCTCCGTCCCTACCAGCAGCGCGGCCTTGCGTGGCTCTCGTTCCTGTCGAGCCTCGGCCTCGGCGCGTGCCTGGCGGACGACATGGGCCTCGGCAAGACCATCCAGCTGCTGGCGCTGTTGCTCGCCGAGCGCGAGCATGCCGGGCGCAAGCGCTTGGCGCCGACGCTGCTGATCTGTCCGATGTCGGTGGTGGGCAACTGGGAGCGCGAGGCGCAGCGGTTCGCACCGGGATTGCGCGTTCATGTACATCACGGTCCCGAACGTCTGGCGGAGAAGAAGTTCGCCCGCGCGGCGCGCGCGAGCGATCTGGTGATCACGACGTACGCGCTCACGACGCGCGACCGCGACACGCTCGGCGCGGTGAAGTGGGAGCGGATCGCGCTCGACGAGGCGCAGAACATCAAGACGATCGACACCAAGCAGACGCGCGCGATCCGCTCGCTGGGCGCCCGTCATCGAGTCGCGCTCACTGGCACCCCGGTCGAGAACCGGCTGACGGAGCTGCACTCGATCATGGACTTTCTCAACCCGGGGCTGCTCGGCCCGGCGGCGACGTTCAAGCGCTGCTACGCGAGGCCGATCGAACGCTACCGCGACGAGCACGCGACCGCACAGCTGCGCCAGGCGACCGGCCCGTTCATCCTGCGCCGCCTGAAGACCGACAAGCAGATCATCGGGGACCTGCCCGAGAAGATCGAGATGCGCGTGGACTGCAACCTCACCAAGGAGCAGGCGAGTCTCTATGAGGCGGTCGTCGAGGAGATGCTGCACAAGGCGGGGCAGGCCGAAGGAATCGAACGCTCCGGGATCATCCTCGCGGCGCTGATCAAGCTCAAGCAGGTCTGCAACCACCCCGCGCATCTGCTCAAGGATCGCTCTGATCTGGCTGGGCGCTCGGGCAAGCTCGCGCGCCTGGAGGAGATCCTCGACGAAGCGCTCGCCGAGGGCGATCGCGCGCTCTGCTTCACCCAGTTCACCGAGTTCGGACACATGCTGCGTGGGCATCTTCAGGAGCGCCTCGGCCGCGAGGTCATGTTCCTGCACGGCGGCACCTCGAGAAGCGCGCGCGATCAGATGGTGCAGCGGTTCCAGTCCGAGGACGGGCCGTCGATCTTCGTGCTGTCGCTGAAGGCGGGCGGCACCGGGCTCAACCTGACCGCGGCCAACCATGTGGTCCACTTCGACCGCTGGTGGAACCCCGCGGTCGAGGATCAGGCGACCGACCGGGCGTTCCGGATCGGGCAGAAGAAGAACGTGCAGGTGCGCAAGCTGACGTGTGTGGGCACGCTCGAGGAGCGGATCGACACGCTGATCAACCGCAAGAAGGATCTCGCCGACCGCATCGTCGGCACGGGCGAGGCGTGGATCACCGAGCTCGACACGTCCCAGCTGCGCGAGCTGGTGACGCTCTCGGCCGGCGCGGTGGCGGACTGACGATGGCCTCGTTCGACCACTACCCCGACTATGAATGGACGCGGCCGCTGCCGGCGGAGGGTGGCATCCAGGCGCGCAGCCGGCGCGGGGAGATCGGCGAGACGTGGTGGTCGCGGCGCTTCATCGAGCTGCTCGAGTCCTTCGGCGTCGGCTCGCGGCTGCAGCGCGGACGCAACTACGCCCGCTCCGGTCAGGTCACAGAGCTCGACGTCGAGCACGGGGTGGTGCTGGCGAAGGTGCAGGGTTCGCGCCATACGCCCTATCGCGTGCGCATCCGCTTCAAAGCGCTCACCGAGAATCAGTGGCGCCGGGCGGAGAAGGCGATGGCGGCGCAGGTGCTGCCGCTCGCGAAGCTGCTCGCCGGCGAGATGCCGCATGACATCGAGGAGCTCCTCGAGGAGTGCAAGCTGACGCTGTTCCCGCGCTCGGCGAGCGAGCTGGCCGCGACCTGCACCTGTCCGGACGGGGCGAATCCGTGCAAGCACATCGCGGCCGCCTACTACATCCTCGCCGAGCGCTTCGACGAGGATCCATTCCTGATCTTCACCTGGAGAGGACGCGACCAGGACGAGCTCGTGGAGAGCCTGCGCAAGCGGCGCGCCCCCACCGGGCGCGGCGCCAAGACGAGCACGACTTCTTCAGCCGAGGACTCCAATGTGTCCGAGCCAAGCGTGCCACTGTCCGCCGTGCTCGACTCATTCTGGGCCTGCGGGCCCGAGCTGGACGCCTTCCACGTGAGCCCGCTCGCCGGCGAAGCCCCCGACGCGCTGCTGCGCCAGCTCGGTCCCGCCCCGGTCGAGGTCGGGGACCGCAACCTCACCGACGTGCTCGCTGGTGTCTACGTCACCCTGGCGCAGGCGGCGGAACGGAGAGCGCTGGGCGAGTAGGCGAGGAGTGCCCGGGCGCCTACTGGTTGAGCCCGAGCGTTTCCAGCAACATGTCCCAGTCGTTGAAGCCGACGACCGTTTCGGTGCGTTCGAGCTTCGTTTCCAAGCGCGCCGTCTGCGCGACGATGCTCCTGTCCGAGGGGCGCTCGTAGGGGGCGAGGAGCTTCGCTGGGATCGTGTGGCCTTCGAGCGCCTCGACGTGTTCGTCGAGCTGCAGAGTCGCCGCCGGGATCGTGTGGAAACCGCTCGCCGTCCATTCGCGCACGTTGCCGCAGAGGTTCGGCAGCGGCAGGGCCGCGAGCCCTTCCAGGGTCTTCGCGTAGTGCCGGGCGATGCGGGTCAGGGTTGGGTTGCTCCAGCTCAACGAGCTCACGGTTTTCGCGAACGCCCGGATCGAGCCGCTGCCGGCCCCATAGCTGACCGACCAGAGCGCGCTCGAGACCTCGTAGGCGATCTTCTGCGATTCTTCGTCCTCGGGCCCTCCCTCGCCCGCCTTCGGGCATTCCCTCCCGAGCTGCGCATCGAGCGCGACGATCTTCGCCTGCGCCGGCGCGACGCTCGCCTCGGCCGCGCGCGAGAGCTTGAAGTTCGCCTCGATATACGCGTGTGTCGCGGCGGCGTTCCCGGAGCTTCCAAGCGCGCCGGCGGGCGCCACGCCGAGCGCCAGCACCGCGGTGATGATTATCGTCGAGCGTCCCAGCATCCCAAGCAAGCCTATCTCGCCGGCCGCGGTGCCTGGGCCGGTTGCCGGCTTGGTTACTCTCGACGGACACTCCGGCGGTAGCCGTCGGGGCGACGAGCATCGCCTCGGGGCGCGAGAATGCCTGTGGATGTACGTCAAGCCCGATTACGCCGCCCGCGAGCTACCGGCCCTCCACGACATGATCGAGGCTGCTCGCTTCGGCTTGCTCGTGCTCTCTGCCGACGGCCCGCTCGCCGCGCACATCCCGTTCGTCCTCCATCGCGACGAGGGCGCGTCCGGGACGTTGGTCGCGCACGTCGCTCGCGCCGACCCGCTCGCGCGCCACCTCGGCGCGGGCCCCGAGGCGCTCGCGATCTTCAGCGGCCACCGCGCCTACGTCTCGCCGCGCTGGTACCCGGATGGGGGCCTGCCGACCTACAACTTCCTCGCCGTCCACGCCTACGGCCGTCCGCGCCCGCTGGAGGAGCGCGACGCGGTGCTCGCCCACCTCGCCGAGCTCGCCGCCGTCCACGAGGGCTCCTCGTCCTCCTGGTCGCTCGCGTCCGCTCCCGCGGGTCGCGTCGAGGAGCTGCTGCCGCACATCCTCGCGTTCACGCTCGAGATCTCCTCCCTCCAGGGCAAGCGCAAGCTCAGCCAGAACCGCACTCCCGACGAGCGCGCCGGTGTCGTCCGCGGGCTCTCCGAGCGCGGGGGAGAGGACGATCTCGCGATCGCCGCGGCGATGAGGGCCGAAGAGCTTGCGCGAGGTCCGCGTGGTTGAGACGGCGCGCCGCGGTTGCCCGCACCTGCGCGATCTCTTCTAGAGATCGTCAGGCGCCCCGGCCGTAGAGGGGCTAATGTGGTCGGC
>Ga0207933_1000869_pt1 | contig 26189 bp, 26 predicted proteins | sample NGESurdeep092012_4_FD_184488 | JGI IMG/M metagenome (GOLD analysis project Ga0207933, IMG submission 184488) | Arctic peat soil microbial communities from Barrow, Alaska - NGEE Surface sample F53-3 deep-092012 (SPAdes) | ecosystem: Environmental > Terrestrial > Soil > Wetlands > Peat ... | reverse complement strand
CCCAGCGTCCATCCGACGAGATCATCGGCTGCGAGCCGGTCGGCGTCAGATCGACAATCGCCAGGCGCCGATGCGCCAGCGCCACGCCGGCCTCCGCGTCGCTCCACACGCCGAACCCGTCCGGTCCACGATAGGCGACGGCGTCGGACATCGCGCGGGCGCGACGCTCCATGTCGGCGCTTCCGGCAGAACGCGTTTTATCTATGAAGCCGGCGATGCCACACATACTTAAGGGCTCTCGCCGTATTGCAGCGCGACCCAATCGCGATAGACGCCGCTCTGGATTGGGCGCCACCAGTGCTCATTAGCCAAGTACCAATCGATCGTCTTGGCCACGCCTTCGGTGAATGGAGTCTGCGCGCGACAGCCCAATTCCGCTGACAGTTTATCTGCACAAATCGCATAGCGCTGGTCGTGCCCGGGCCGGTCTTTTACAAACGTCATTAGCTCGCGGCATTTGCCGCCCAGTGCCGCTGGACAATCGGGGAAGCGGGCCACGAGGCCGTCATCACCGACAAATCGCTTATCGATCACGTCGCAAAGCATGCCGACCAGATCGATATTGGCCGCCTCGTGACCACCGCCGATATTGTAGGTCTCACCCAACCGGCCTTTCTCCAAAACGACCGCAAGCGCAGCGCAGTGATCGTCAACATGCAACCAGTCGCGGACATTCTTGCCGTCGCCGTAGATCGGCAACGATTTGCCCGTCAACGAATTCAGGATCACCAGCGGGATGAGCTTTTCGGGAAACTGAAAAGGCCCGTAATTATTGGAGCAATTTGTGATCAGCACCGGCAGACCATAGGTGTGGGCGTAAGCCCGTACAAGGAAATCGCTGGCGGCTTTGCTCGCGGCGTAAGGTGACTTCGGATCGTAGGGTGAGGCCTCGGTGAAAGGCGCATCGCTCGGCCCCAATGAGCCGAACACCTCGTCCGTCGAAATGTGGTGAAAGCGCAGGTCTCCGATACCGCCGCGCCAAGCGGCCAAAGCCGCGTCGAGAAGCGTATGCGTGCCCTGAACATTGGTGCGAATAAACGCTTCAGACGAAACAATCGAGCGGTCGACGTGGCTTTCCGCCGCGAAATGCACGACGCGTTCGAAACGATGCTGTTCGAAAAGCGACTTGACTAGGGTGGCGTCGCAAATATCGCCGTGCACAAATTGGAAAGCAGCATCAGCAGCGAACGAATCCAGATTGGAGTGGTTGCCAGCGTAAGTCAGCGCGTCCAGCACGACAATGCGATCGTGCGGCCGCGACCGCCGCCAATACATGACGAAATTGGCGCCGATGAATCCGGCACCTCCGGTGATCAGAATATTGGCCATGCTAGCCGATCATGCTCGGTTCGCGCCGCGCAGCAGCGAAATAGTTTCGCCAATGCCGCGCCGGATATCGCCGACGAAAATGAAGCCGGTGTCGCGAAACCGCTGCGACGACACTTCGTAAGAAAGCTGATTCATAATGGGGCTGTCGACGAAAGACAATTCGACATCGGGGGCGAATCCCCGGATACTATCTGCGATGTCGCGCACGGTGGCATTGAGTGTCAGGACGTTATAAATCTTGCCGTCGAACAGATCGCGTTCGATAACAAATGAAATCGCGCGCACTGCGTCCTTGAGATCGAGATAAGGCCGCGTCTGGTCATAAGCCGTGCGCCAGACCGAGAGCGGTTGATGCATCGCCGCCTGCCAGCAGAATTTGTTGACCGCGGTATGAAAACGCATGCCGGGCGACACGCCAAAAATGGTGCCGAAGCGGCAGATGACGCCCTTGAGGCCTTTGGCGGACAGCGCGCGAACCAGATTCTCTTCCTTGAGCTTGGTTTCCGCATAAGGGCTTTGCGGCTTGAGGTCGCCCTCAGAACAATCCTCCGATACGGTCGTCTCCTGCGTGCCGTAGACGCTGGTCGACGACAAATGAAACAGCCGCGCACCGCTGGCGATGCAGGCGCCGGCGACGGCCTCGGTAGCCTGATAATTATTGGCTTCTAATGCCGCCGCGTTGCCGACGCTGCCCGCAGCGTCCGTCATGGCGGCGAGATGAATGACAGCACGTGCGCCGTCAAACAGATCATCCAACTTGGTCTTCCGCACATCGGCCTCGACAAAACGATAATTTCCGACCGCCGGAAGATTGAACAGCGACGGGAAACGCTGGGTGCTGAGGTTGTCGATCATGACAATTTCGGCACCCGGAAAATAGGTCGGCAGCGCGCGTACGACCGAGGAGCCGATATGTCCGAGCGCACCAGTGACAACGAGCTTCATGGATCAGGGGCCTTTTCGAAATGTAAGGAATTCCGGATAAGTCCGGATGTAATCTTCCACTTCGTAACGCCGATCACACAGCACCGCCAGCACGGCCTGCTCGCTGCGAAACGTCAGGATGCTCCAGATCGCCGGCGGAACAACAAGCCCGATATGGCTCTCCCGCAGGGCGTAGACTTTCTGTTCAGTGCCGTCGTCGCATGTGATGTCGACGCCGCCGTGAACGCAGAGCATCAACTGAGAGCATTGAAAGTGCGCGTGCTCGCCCCGCGTGGCGCCTTCCGGCGCGCGCAACGTAAACATGCGCGCGATATCGAACGGCACGTTCTCCGGCCCTTCTACGACGACAACTTCGCCGTCGGCGCGGACATGGCGTGGAAATTCGATTGTTTTTATATTGGCGATCCACGCTTTCATGGCGCGGCGCCATGACGTTCGGCCGCCGCCGCACGCGTGAAGAAATCTCGAATTCCCGCTTTCAGGTCGAATTTCGGACGCCAACCTGTAGCCGTCTGAAACAGCCGCGAGTCTCCGACGAAATTGCGTCGCTCGATCGGCTGCAGGTCGGGCGGTTCCGGAATATGACGGATTTCCGGTCGTCGCCCGGTGCAGGCCGCCGCCTCGTCGGCGACCATGCCGAAGGCTTCCTTAAGGGAATGCCCATGCCCGGTCGCAATGACGAAATGCCGTCCGTCGCCGACGGTACCGGACGCAACCGCCGCGCAAAACGCGGCGACCACATCGTCGAGATGCGTGAAATCGCGAATATAAGCGCCGTCGCCGTAAACCGGCAGTGGTTCGCCGTCGGCGGCGCGCTTCATCATCGCGTTGAGAATGCCCCGGTTCGTATTCACGGAACTACGCCCGTAACCGTAGACATTAGATAGCCTCAGGGTGCAGGCACGCAACACGCCACGCGCGCTGGCTTCACGCAGGAGCGTCTCACACCCCAGCTTATGGCGGTCATAGACCGAACACGGGCGATCCGGTGTGCGCTCATCGACAGGGTTTTCATTTTGAGTGCCGACAATTGTCACTGTGCTGGCAAAGATGAACTTGACCGGGGTCTTGGCTTTTTCCGCGGCTCTAATCAGCGCCCGAACCGGCTCGATGTTGATGTCCTCGTCGACGGCGGGATCAACCTCCGCGCTGCGCAGATCCGTGCGCGAGGATAAATGAACAACCGCGGTCGCGTCCGCGATCAGATTGGACCAGACGCCGGCGTCGCGCAGATCGGCTTGTACATGTCCATCCTTGATGGTGTCCGAAGGACGAGACACAAGTCTTGGCCGATAACCCTCGGCCGACAGCCGCTGCGCCAAAGCGCTGCCGATGTAACCGCGCGCGCCAGTGATGACAATGGTGCTCATGCCGATACGACCCGCCGGAACAGCAAATGGCTGCTATGCGGTATCCTCTTGTCGGGCGGGAAATTGTCCATCGGCAGTGGCCCGAATGTTCCTAGCACTCTGGCATCGCAGGTCGAACGCAGCGCCAATCGGTAGCTGTGGCGCTCGACTTCCGCGATAAATTCGTAGTCGTTAAACATCCAATGACGAACGAGGCTGCCGTAATAAGCCTGCAAAGTCATATAGCTTGGAAATTCGCCAACGAACATGTCGGCGAACAAAAGATACGGTGCGTTATATTGGGCGAGCCGCGCGGCCGAGCCCTGCCAATCTTCGATATATTGCATGACGCTGGCGGCGAGAACGATGTCGTAGACTCCATTGGCGGGAAGTTCGCGCAAGAATTATGGACCTTGCTTGGCGGCAAACAGCTCTTCGCCGGCCTGGCAAATGCTGTCGACTTCGGCCACCGAATAATCGACCCTTTCGGCAGCGCCGGGAATGCCGTTGACCAGCACCATAAAGCCAGTGCCGAGGCCGCCGCCGAAGTCAAGACTCCTCGCACTCGGTTGCGCCGAGAGAACTGACGCAGTCAATACCGGCAGCAAGGCAATACGCTGCCGCAAAGAATAATCAAGTGCCGAACGGCTGCCGACGGCGGCCAGGGTGTCGCGCGCCGCTTGCATGCTGCGGTCGCACCAGATTTCGCCTTCAAATCCGGGACCGACAGCCTTCGCCACAGCGAAGGACGGATAGACACCGCCCCAGACGTTGAAGTCGGTCACGCGGCACCGGCACTGTAGAGCGCGTGCTGGAGATAAGGGAATATGCCCATTGGCCGGTCTGCGAGCAGGTGCCAGGACGGGGCGGGCTTGTAGGCATTGAGATAGGTCTCGCGCGCTTGCACAAGCGCCACGTCGTTAAAAATATCGACCACGTCGCGGCACAGGCCCAACGAGAACACGTCGTCGAATTTGGCGGTATCCATCGCGATGCCGATGCTCGAGGGCTCATACTTTCCGACCGGGTTCTTGACGTAGAAATATTGGCAATGCGCGACCAGACCGTCGATGTACCCATTCACGGTCGCGGGCGGCATTTCCTGAAAACTGTCAATATTAATGGCGAGATCGGCTGAAAGATTCTGCCAAGCCGTGGTATCTCCCGCATCGATAAATGTGACCTTGGAGAAGTGGTCCGGCACGCCTTTGGCCAGCACGCGACGGCTTAATTCGAGTACTTCAGGCAGATCGACAATCGTGTAGCGCTCAATCTCCGCCGAACTAGCGAGCATCGTGTGGCATGTGCGTCCAAATCCAGCGCCGATTTCGACCACCGAGCGAACGGCTTTCAAATCAAACACCTGCTCGAGGAACATGAACTCCTCGAGCGCGAATAGATAATCGATATTTATCTTGCAGTTCTTGACCGTCACTGACGCAGGATTACCAATGTCTACCGGGCCGAGCCGGCGGTAAAGATCGAAAAACCGGTCCGGCTCGCGCTCCGCAGCGTTATAGATCATGAACTTGAAATACCGCATCGTCTTGTCGAACGGGTCCCAGGTCCCCAAACGGTTATTGGCGCCGCCCGGTCTACGAAAAGTTGCCACGAAGTCGTCGTCCAGATTCGCAAACAGCGAATTGGACAAGGACTTCCACAGATCGGAAACTTCCATTCTATCGATCCATCTGAGGCAACGTGGCGCGATCGATGTTCCGCAATGGCGGGAAGGCGGCGTCACGCCCCGACACAATCGGATTCTGAATCGGCCACTTAATGCCAATCTCTGGATCGCTCCAGAGCAACCCTCCTTCGTCGGCGTGGTCGTAGAACCGGCTTACCTTGTAGTGCAGGTCAGCAAAGTCACTCAGCACACAGAAGCCGTGCGCAAAGCCAGACGCCATATAAACCTGCCGTGGCCCGTCTTCGCTTAAGTCCGCACCGAACCAGCGCGCGAAAGTTGGTGACCCTCGTCTTAAATCTACGGCAACATCGAAAATCCTCCCGCGCAACACGGTGACGATCTGCGCCTGTGGATACTGCACCTGAAAATGCAGACCGCGCAGCACGCCCCTAGCCGACCGCGAGTGATTATCCTGGACAAAATCGTCCATCACGCCGGCAGTGCGATAGCGCGCCTCCTGATAGCTCTCGAGAAAAAAACCGCGCTCGTCGCGAATGCACAGCGGCTCGATTAGCAGAAGGCCTTCCAATTCTGTTTTGCCGAATTTCATATTCGTTACTCTCCGTCTACGAAGCTAGCTATGGCTGGCCATGCGCGATCGCGGAAATATGGGACCGAAGGAACGCTGAAAAATCGTCCCCGGTCAGGACATCGGTAAGCGCTGCAACCTCCCGACGAAATTCATCAAGATACTTGGACGACGCCCCTTGCCTAAATAGTTCCGCTAAAAGCCGTTTTCGTTCAAACAGGACCCCGTACCGACGTCGCGTCTTCAACCACATCAGAAATGCCGGCATGTTTTCGCGCAGGTATTGCCTGACGATCCCAGACGGCCCGTAATTGTGGCGTAGAAACCCACGATACCAACCGTCGAATGTCTGGCGAAGCCTCTCGCCAGCGTCGGCGGCATCGATGCCATCCGCCTGCGAAATTACCTTGGATAGACGATCAATCAACGTAGTGAAATCCTCCGTAAATCTGCTTCGCAACAAATGGTGCACCCAGTCTTCCGAAAATGACGACCGCATCGACGTCCAATACTGGCGCATGTAGCCGATCGTCGACGACTTAGAGCACGCTTTGCCGAGCGTCAAAGTGCGCATGCCGCAGAACCACTCGCACAACATGAGATCGCTAAAGTCGATTTCGACTACCTCCCGCCAAACCTGGGCCAGAGCAGCGGTCCTGTAAACCGCATAAAAACCCCAGGAATATTGCGAACCCGCCACAAGCCGGTCGACGAGCAAAGTCTGCCCAAGGTCTTGCGAGCGATCTTCTTTCGCATATCTAAATGACAATTTATTTAATGGACCCCGCAAGCCTGGATTTGCCATTCCGGGCGGGCTGTAAATGGAGAACCCGGCAATTCCGCCGCCGCAGCAAACATAGTCAGACGATCGTTCTAGAAATTCTAGGCTCCCGTCAATTCCAGTAGGCGCGAGGAAATCGTCGTTGTCCGCTAGCATCACATATGGCGTCCGTACACGGCTCAATACATCGGACATCTTCACAAAATATCGAGTAAAGCTAATGTCATTTGGATATCTGACATACTCAATATTAAGATTTGGGAATATTTCTTTTGAATTAGACAGCAGTTCTGCAAGCGCAGCCTGAACCTGGCCGTCGGCAATCAAAAAATGATACGGCATGCGGCAAGCGTTTGCATGCCACAAGAACCGCAACGTAAATGCCGGCCGGCCTTTCAGCGGCAGCACTATGGTTAGCTGTGGTGACATTTAGTCAGTTTGGCTTATTTTTGTCGCCACGCAAGCAACATAGGGCGAAAAAAGCCGCCCTCGCGGTATACAAACCCCAATCCGCTCGAGCGCCCAAATACAGCCTGTCGTAAGCACCAAAAAGGCACGCACTATCCTTTTCAGGATTTCCGGTTTGAGATTCGGATGATTGATGACCGCCAAGTTTGCTGACATCAAATACTCACTACGAACGATCGAAAGGCCACTCGCACAATGAGCCGCCGCCAGCGCGTCGCGGTCCAGCGGAACGTGCTTCTCATATACTTCTAGATCGAGACAACGTTGTGCGAAGCCTAATATGCCAGTCATGTTCGGTATAAGTGTAATGACTAGCCCTCCCGGCTTAACGAAGTCGGCGATAGCGCGCAGGGCCGATGACGTATTGGGAAAGTGTTCGACTAATCCCATTGACAGCACAATATCAAATTTCTCCCGGAGATTGGCGGGAGGATCAAACATATCCGCCTGCACAATCTCACCTTGGCAATTCGCACGAGCCAATAGTTCGCGAGCGCGAGCGCATCCCAATTCAGAGTAGTCAACGCCACAAACGGCCAAATTATGAACTTGCGAAAAATAGGCGAGCCACTTTGACTGCGCACAGCCAATTTCGACAATGGTTTCGTTATGGCGAGAACTCGATTCCAAAATGCCGGAAAAATACCGATGGAATTTGAGAGTCGCGTGATTTTTAATACTGCGATCAGACAGATCGACCGGCCGGGGAAGTGTTACCGATTCCCACGTTTCGTCCCAATAGGAACGATCGGTCAGTGAGATCCGCGACTCCTCACAACTATTCAACGCAGAATCCCCGCCTGCCGTGCTGCACGCACTACCGGCGCGCCAACTGGATAAAGCCGTTGTGCAATGTTACGCAGCGCGGGATTGAACCAAATCATTCGATTCTTGCGAACGACCGCGTCCCAATCTTCGACTCGGACATGATTGCCGTCGGAGCTGCTTTCGAACGATGCGAGAGAGGTCTTCATTTTGTTCAACAAAATATTGACACCATCCGCAACGGCGATCGTCGGTTTTTGCTGACCGAGTGCGCCGATCGCACGCTCAATGCGACCGTCATGCAGTGCGCTTTTAATCGTGGAAATGACTTGTCCGAAGACAAGCGGAATGTCCAGCGTTTCAAATCGATAGTAACGCGAAAACTTCGCAAAATCGCCGAGGTCAAGTGGCGCTCCTACCTCATCTCTAAAGGTTTCAAACACCGATTGCCGGTATTCAAGGTCATCATGGGCCCGATCGAGGTCGAGAACGATGTCCGAATAGCTGATCGCCGCCAAGTTAGACAACAACCAAGAAAACAGATGCCAACGGAACAATTTTTCAATCGTGTCTGACTGGGGTGACGCGATCATCGCCATGTACTCAATGGCGGACGCCCAGCGCTGGGCTCGATCATTACTAGGCCACGGCAACACCGCGGGCCGCCATGCCGCAGGCACGACGGAATAGAGTGGATGATCTCCACTAATGCCAAGTTCGAGCAATGGGAACGCCATGAAGTTCCATCGTCCGCTCTCTGAAAGCGGCCGATAAAACGAACCAAATTGGCTTATTGGGTCCCGGTATTGCGCAATGTGGAACCCACCGAAAGCGTTTCGCAACGCACCGGCACGACCGCGCGAATGAATTTCGCAAAGGGCCGGACGCTTGTTTTGCGACTGCGCGTATTCGATAAGGCCGCCTAAGTAACTTCGTAGCGGCTCTGCCAGTACTCCGTTTAGAGGGAGGTAATTTTGGTACGACGGGAACAATGGGTAAAGATGCCCAACCGTATCCCAAGCTTCGACAAACTCAGAAAAATCACCGCGATCCAGGAAATTGTGATTCACGTTCCATTTTTGACTTGCCTTATAGCGCGCAATACCGTCCTTTCTAAAATAACTAAATACATCGATGATCGCCTCATTGAAGCACATCAATGTCTCGATTCGTCTGAGCACAGAAAAGAAATATGTACTCGCACCGCGAGGTGAGGCGTGAACGAATATCGGATTGATACTTGGTGTTGCGTTCATTTCTTTCTCGATTCAGTTTTTACCGTAGCCACGCGCACCGCAGCAATCACACGGTTCACGTCTTCATCGGTGAGCTCGGGATAAATCGGCAAGCTTAAAATACGCCCGACGAGCCCTTCGGTCACCAGCAACCCATCCTCCGGCACAACGGCCCGCTCGGCGTAACCGTTCTGGCGATGTACGGGCACGGGATACTGCACAGAACAACCGATCTCCTGCGCAGCAAGGTGGGCCATGAGAGCATCACGATCATCGCAGGCGACCACATAGAGATGATAGGCATGCTCAGACTGAGGTCGGACTACCGGCACAGTTAACGGCAATTGGGCGAGGCCTTTATCGTAGCGTTTGGCGATAGCCTGACGCCGGGCGTTGTCGGCATCGAGATACGGGAGCTTAGCTCCGAGCACCGCGGCCTGCATGGCGTCGAGCCGCGAATTCAATCCGATCGCGTGCGTCGTACGCTGCTCGTCCCAGCCATATTGCCGCAGCCGACGCACGGCCGCGGCGATCGACGCGTTAGAAGTGACTACCATCCCGCCGTCGCCGATCGCGCCTAAATTCTTGGTCGGGTAGAAGCTGAAGCAACCGACCGTCCCAATGCTCCCAACAGGCTTGCCATGATAGCGCCCGCCCACCGCTTGCGCGCAGTCTTCGATGACGAATAGCCCGCGCCGTTTGGCGATGTCACTGATGACGTCCAAATCAGCGGCGTGGCCATAGAGATGCACAACAATAACCGCTTTGGAGCGCGGCGAGATGGCAACTTCGAGCTTCGTCGCATCAATCGTATATGTGGCCTCGTCCACATCGACCAGCACCGGCACCGCACCAGTCGCAAGGATAGCCGCTACGGTGGCGACCGCCGTGTGCGAGACGGTGATCACCTCGTCGCCCGCCCCGATCCCCAATCCCTTCAGCGCGAGAATTAAAGCATCGGTACCGCTGCCGACGCCGACCGCATGCGTGACACCGCAGTAATTCGCGAAGGCGCGCTCGAACGCAGCAACTTCGGCGCCGAGAATGTAAACTCCACCGTGTAGAACGCGCGCAACGGCGGCCTGGATGTCAGATTCGTGCGCTCGAAATTGCGCTAGCGGCGACGCGACTGGGATCATGGCACGATCTTCACCTCGGGAACGTAAACGATCCAATTACCACCCGCCGCGATGAACCCCGTTTCCTTCTCGCGAATTTCATTGGCATGGTTCCACGCAAACAGCAGCGCGTAGTCGGGATAGTCACGCGCAAATTCGCTGTAAGGTTTCACCGGAATATGCGCCCCGGGCGACAGCTTGTGTTGTTTGATCGGCGTAGTATCGGAAATATAGGCAATATCTGCCGGAGTGATGCCACAGTAGTTTATGACGGTCGTGCTTTTAGACGTCGCGCCGTAGCCGGCTACCCGCTTGCCCTTATTACTCAAGGCATCAAGCGTCTGCACCAATAGCGTACGCGACGTCTCACAATTCTGTTTGAAACGAAGATAGGTCTCCGCGCGATCGAGGCCTTGCTCGCGTTCTTTGGCGAGTTGCTCGGCGACCCGCGAGGAGACTGCACGGCTCCCCTTGGGCGCCAACACGTAACGCATCGATCCGCCATGCGTGACCTGCTGGATGGCGTCGACAAGCTCAAGTCCGTGCATAGCAAACGCGCGCGTGACGGAGTTCACGGAAAATATGAAGACATGCTCGTCGTAAATCTGGTCATAGGACGTTTTCGCGACCATGTCGCCCAGATAAGGATCCTCGAAGATGAAAACTCCGTCAGGCTTCAGCAGTCGGCGCACGCCCGCCGCGACGCCAGGCAAATCTGGAATATGGCACATGACGTTTGCCGCCATAATCGCGTCCGCGGGCCCGTTGTCGGCGACTATTTCTTGCGCCAAGCTTTCATTGAAAAATTTGCTGATAGTATTGATACCGTTGCCGCGGGCGACATCCGCAACGTTCTGGGACGGCTCGACGCCAAGATGGCGGATACCGCGCTTGTGGAAGTGCCGCAACATAGTGCCGTCATTGCTGCCGAGCTCAACGACAAACGGATTGAGAAGTCCGGCCAGCACATCGTTCATCACGCTGCCAGCAAACTGCTCGAAATGCGCCTGCATGTTGCGGGACGTACTGGAATAGAAAGCGTACTGATCGTGAAACATGCGAGCGGGATCGGGCTGCTCGACGATTTGAAACATTAAACAAGCCTCGCAATAGGCCGGCGCGAGCTCATAGAAGTATTCATTTGAAATTTCTTGCGGTGTCAAAAATCCGTTCGCGAGCGGCATGCGCCCAAATGACATGAAAGCGTCAATGCGGGCGGCGCACACACGGCAATGCGAGGTCAAGCTACGGGCGGATTGAGCCATAATCGGTTACAGTTCCGATTCAAGTAAGCGAAGCAGATAATCGCGGTAATCGGCATTGACGATGCTATCGGCAAGCCGTGTCAGTTGCGCCGCGTCGAGGAAACCCATGCGATACGCGACTTCCTCCGGACAGCCGATCTTTAGTCCTTGGCGTTCCTCGATCGTGTAAATGAACTCTGAGGCTTGTAGCAGCGAATGGTGCGTGCCGGCATCAAACCATGCGAATCCACGCCCAAGTTTTTCGACTTTGATATTACCAAGCTCGAGATAAGCGCGATTAACGTCGGTGATCTCCAGCTCGCCGCGCGGTGACGGCTTCATTGATCGCGCAATGTCGACAATTGAACCATCATAAAAATAAAGCCCCGTCACCGCCCAATTCGACAGAGGTTGCTTGGGCTTTTCCTCGATACTTGCCGGGCGTTGCGCCGAATCAAATGCCAAGACCCCGTAGCGACCGGGTTGGCTCACCCAATGGCAGAATATAGTCGCCCCGCCTTCGTTGGCCGCCGCGCGTTGCAGCATTTCACCAAGGCCGGAGCCGTAAAATATGTTATCACCAAGAACCAACGCGCAATTTTGGCCATCGAGAAACTTCTCCCCGATCAGGAAGGCTGAAGTGATACCATCCGGATTTGGCTGCACCGCATACGATATGCTGATACCCCATTGGCTGCCGTCGCCAAGCAGCGACCTGAATCTCTCCGCCTCCAGTTCGGCGGTGATCACCAAAACTTCGCGGATACCCGCCAACATGAGCGTGGTTAGCGGATAATAAATCATTGGTTTATCATAGATTGGGAGCAATTGTTTACACGTGACGAAGGTCAACGGCCACAGCCGCGAGCCGACGCCTCCCGCCAACACAATCCCTTTTCTAGCAACGCTCATAATTGGTCCACAATTTTACAATATGGCTTGTGTTTGTATGAGGGCGTGCAGGCGCTCGCCGCGCGCGACCAAATCATCCCACGTGCCGAATTCGACCAGCCGGCCGGCTTCGAGTACACCAATAAAATCAGCATTCCGAACGGCACCTAACCGATGCGCGATCACCAGGATGCCCATATGAGTGCGCAATTCGTTAAGTGCCGACAAAACTTCAGATTCCGATTTATTGTCAAGTGCGCTCATCGCCTCGTCCAGCAGCAAGAGGATGGGGTTCATAAGTAGCGCGCGCGCTATTCCAAGACGCTGACGCTGTCCGCCCGACAGACGAACACCCTGATCTCCGATGATCGTGTCATAGCCTTGCGGTAGCTCGGCGATAAAATCGTCCGCATGCGCACGCTGCGCGGCGAGTCTAATCTCGGCGTCGCTAGCGGATGGATTTCCCAAAATCAAATTGTCGCGGACTGACGAATGAAACAGGATAGTCTCCTGCGGAACATAACCTATCTTACGCCGCCAATCATACAGCGATGCGGCTTTAAGCTCGTACGGACCAAGCCTGATCGATCCGGCCGTAGGCATGACTAGGCCAAGCATCGCATGGACGAGAGTCGACTTTCCCGCGCCCGATCCCCCGACGATTCCGATCATGCCGGGCAGCGGAATAGTCAAGTTGATATTTTCAAGTACCGCGTGGGCTCGAAATTTAACTTCAACATCTTTAATAACGAGCTTGGCTGGCAAGGTCACCGTGAAGCGCTCGACCAAACTTTTGTCATGCACCTCCGCCTTACTTTCGGCCGCCGTTTGCAATTGATCGAAAACGTCGAGCGCATGAAGAAAAGCGTTCAATGTGTGAATATAGACTTGGGCGGTAGTGATGCGCGGAAACAACCGCACGAATAGCGCGAGCACAATGATGACATTGCCCGGTGCCAGGCCGAAGTTTTTGCTGAATGCAAATATCGCCGCGAGCAAGCTAAAGGCGAGAAACTCGAATAGCGCACGCACTAACGTCGGTAAGAATCTTGTGAGCCTATTGGCCCGCTCGAGCCGCCGCACTAACCGCTTGACAGTTTCTTCGGCAATGCTTTCGTAAGTGACCGCCTTTATAAGTTTGATGCCAGAAAGGTGCTCGCCCAAAACTGACTGCAACTCCGCATTCAGTGGCGACATTGATTGGCCAATCTCATAGCTTTTGCGGTAAATGCGCGTCACCGACATGGTCATCAGCGCGGCCGCCGCGATCAGCGCTAAAGCAACCGGCCATGCGATGGCCATTGCGAAAACCAAATAGATACAGGTCACCAGCGAGGCTGAAAATAGGTAGAGCCCGTTGATGAAGGCTTGCGCAAGGCGTTCGCTTTCGGTGACGATGAGGTTAGTCAGTTCGCCGGATTTCCGATCGGTAAAGAACTCCCATTTCGCGCTTACGAAGGCATGAAACAATTTGGTTTGACGTTGCCTTTGGTAACTGTGCCCCGCACTGGCCATCCACCAGTTGAGCGTGATGAATAACGCAGCCTGGACCAGTGCCACTCCGATCACGATGAGCAAGAGGCTGACAATGCCGACCGATCCGCCGACAAACACGAGAACCTTGCTGAGTAGTTCGCCGATCCTGCTCTGACCGGGTGCGTAAGAAATTCCCACCCGGTCCAGCAACGGTAACAGCAGCGCTACCGACAGCCCTTCCGTTAGCCCGACCAGAGCCATCAGCAAAATCAACAGCGGCGTCCGCCACCGCAAGAAGCGAATGATTTCTGCGTATAGATGAATGTAAATTCGCATGTTTTGCCGCGTCTAAATCAAATATCGAGGTCAGGCGTCGAAAGATCACCCGCTGCAGCCGACAACGCAGCGAGGAGCACGAGCGAGCAAGTTCAACCTATGCCCATGACAATTATTTTAATTGCTACCGCAGTCCGGGTGAATCGTTCACCCCAGACCGAAACCGCACAGGATTCGCGACCGGCGTCGTTAAAGCGCCGCCACTGCTTCGACATCCACCAGGACGCGCACTTTGCGGCCGAGAAGGTCGAGCAGGATTGCCACTCGATCACCGTCGTTAATACCTTCGAAAAGTCCTAGACAATCAGAAAAAATTCCCTCGAGCACGCGGATCCTGTCGCCGGAGCGGAGTTGCGGTCGTCGGTCCAGGCGAACGAAGCCCGCCGAATCCTCACGGGCGCGCAGTGTCGTGACCACCTGCTCCGACACCGGCGCCGGCAGTTCGCCGTTGCAGACAAGCCGCGCGACACCAATAGTTGAATATATTGAGCGCCAGCGCTGAAACGTCATATCAATTGAGACAAACAAATAACGCGGGAACAGCGGTGCTGGGACAATATCGACGCGGCGCGCGTGCCGCCGACGTTTTAGATAGCGCGGCAAATAGGTTGTAAAGCCTTGGCGACCGAGATGGTGGACCACCTTGACCTCGGCGTTTGGCTGCGATTGCACCACATACCAGCGCAGATCTGTACCGGTCATTCGGCCGCCTCGGTAGATTGTTTCATCCGAACTCTGAGTAGGTCAGGCACCAATACACGCTCGGAGCCATATCGGGCGACCGCAGCTTCACTTACCGCGTGCGCATCGGCCACGCTCGTGATCAAAATCGAATCGAATGCTTTGTCGACAAGATCGAAATCCGCAAACACTGGAACGCCGACGAATTGGCGCTTGTCCGCGCCATGTTGAACGACGCCAACGACTTCGATTTGATGTTCCATGGCGCAGAGCGCAGCGATTTCTGCAAGATCGGATTCGCCAACGAACAAAACTTGCCGAACTCCACGTGCCTTAGCACCGCGAAACAGAACGGAGCAATCGGTTTTAGCCTGACGGAAAAATCCGAACGAATAGGAGAGATATTCGACGGTCAGCCGCGACTTCTCTGTAAACCCTTGCGGGGTAAGATAGTATGCGTAACGCCGCGACGGCGCTTCGCGCACTTTGACCAAGCCCTTTTTGACGCAGCGCTTGAGATAAGCGTTCACCAGACCGAGCGCGATACCGAGCTCGGAGGCGAGATGGCGCTGCGATCGAGCACGATCCTGCTCGACAGCATCTAGCAGCCCGAGCATAATGCGGGAACTTTCCGCATTGTCTTCGCCAGTTCGGCGCATGAATACTCCAATAGAACGACGAACTGATACGGCGTTCACCTGATGAACGTCAAGGTATTTTGTTGAGGCTGTGAACGCAAGGCACAATGATCGTTAATCGACTAAATTACATTTAGATCAGTGGCTTACACGAAGCCGGAGATAGCTAGGCTAGATATCAGAATCCCGCCGAACTCAGGAACCCGAAATAATGGCGAGACGGCAACCGCGACGGCCGAAGTGGGAATTTTGCCGGCAAACATCCCAGTGGCTTATGTAGACCGCCGCTGAGCCGGCAGGCGCGGTGAAAATTGACATTGGGCAGGCGGATGGCGCGGAAAATTCTCTACCTCGTTTCGGAAGACTGGTATTTCGTCTCGCATCGACTGCCGATGGCGCGCGCGGCGAAAGCCGCCGGCTACGATGTGCACGTAGCGACACGAGTAGGCGGTTGCGCGCGTCAGATCATAGCTGAAGGATTCAGTTTGCATCCAATTCGATGGCGGCGCGGAAGCATGAACCCATTTCGTTTCCTCGCAACGGTCTTTGAAACGCGTCGCCTATATCGCCAGCTCCGTCCGGATCTAGTTCATCACGTTGCGCTCGTGCCGACGGTGATCGGTTCAATCGCCGCGCTTGGGTTGCCTATGGCGCGGCTCAACGCATTTGTCGGGTTAGGCTATGTGTTCACATCCGCCACCGCAAAGGCCCGCCTCGTGCGTTCGATTGCCGATCCCCTCCTCGGCTTTCTGCTCAAGCGCCCCGACACAATGGTGCTGGTACAGAATCCCGATGACCGATCCGTCGTCAAGCGGCTCGGCGTAGCAGCGGAACGGATTGCGCTCATCCCCGGTTCGGGCGTCGATATCAATTTCTTAACCCCGTTGCCGGAGCCAGCCGGCCCCTTTACCATCGGATTTGTAGGCCGCCTACTCGATGACAAGGGCGTGCGCGCGCTCGTTCGCGCCCATGAATTTCTCTCAGAGCGCGGTCAGACCGTCCGCACGCTGCTCGCCGGCACGCCTGATCCTTCCAATCCGACTTCGGTTCCGGATCATGTCGTCACGAGTTGGCGCAACTTGCCGGGTTTGGTGCTGCTCGGCCATATTGACGATATCCGTACAGTCTGGGCTCAGGCGCATGTCGCAGTTTTGCCTTCGCGCCGGGAGGGGTTACCCAAGAGCCTGCTTGAAGCGGCGGCTTGCGGCCGGCCATTGATTGCGACCGATGTGCCTGGCTGTAGGGAGATTGCGCAGTCAGGCCTGAATGCCCTGTTGGTGCCCCCGGACAATGCGGAGGCGCTGGCGCACGCAATCTATACATTGATGAAGGATAGCGATATGCGACTGCGCTTCAGCGTCGCAAGTCGCGCGTTGGTCGTCGATGAATTTTCCGATGTGCGCATCGGACGTGAGATTGTGGCACTCTATCGGAGAATGCTTGGCGGCGCGCCCGATCATAATACTATGCAGCGGAGAATTCGATGATCGGCAGTGCAAACCGCGATCCTCGTGCCAGACATGCTCAAGCCGGTGGCCAAATTTCGGCGTCCACGCTTTGATCAAATTGGCCGTCGCCGGTCCCGAACCATCGTCGGCCACCACGACCTCGAAATCCGCATCGGTCTGGCGCGCGAGCGAACGCAGAACCGCGTCAAGCGCGTCTTCGCGGTTATAGGTCGTGACGATGACGGAAATCGGCTCGGCCACGGGCGTCCCTTATGACGGGCATATTCTGCAGGATGCAGGCTTTACCCGATGTGGCGCGCCACGACAAACCCCTAGGGCTGGCCGGCCCGGCAATGGTAGTTTGCAGCCGCCATCTGGGCTTCAACCGGCGACCGAGCGGCCATGCAGAAAATTTCAGCCTATATCCTCACTTTTAACGAAGCCGAAAAGATCGAAGCCGCGGTCTCCAGCGTGCTTTGGGCGGATGAGGTGGTGGTGATAGATTCCTCGAGCACCGACCGCACCGCCGAGATCGCGACGGCGCTCGGCGCGCGCGTGGTCGACATGGCGTTTACCGGCTTTGGCGAATTGCGCAACCGCGCGCTCGAGGCTTGCCGCCACGAATGGATATTCAGCCTGGACGCCGATGAGCGCTGCACCGAAGAAGTGCGCGACGAGATCCTCAGGCTTATCGCGGGCTCACCAGTACACGATGTCTATCTGGTGCCGCGGCGCAGCTACATGATGGGCCGCTGGATTCGGGGCTCCGGCTGGTATCCAAATTACCGCCAGCCGCAGCTCTTCCGCAAAGGCAGCATGTGTTACACGCTTGAGCCGGTGCACGAAGGCTACGAGACGCTGAGCAAAAAGCCGGCCGGCACGCTGAAGAGCGCGATCTGGCAATTCCCCTTCCGCAATCTGGAAGAGGTGATCAGAAAGATGAACCGCTATTCCTCACTCGGCGCGCCAAAGCTTGCCGGCAAGCGCGTATCGATGGCGAGCGCGCTCGGCCACGGGCTTTGGTCGTTTCTCAAACATTATATTTTCAAGCTTGGCTTTATCGACGGCTGGCCGGGGTTCGTCATCGCGCTGGGCAATTTCGAGGGCACGTTCTACCGCTACGCCAAGCGCTATGAGGAGACGCAAGGCTGGCAACCGCCGCCGAGCAAGCCGATCAAGCGTCTTTGAAGCGTTTGCGCAGTTGGCGCGAGAAGTTGCGCATCTGGCGGAACGGCATGGCCAGATAATATTTTCGAAGAATCTCCCATCGCTCCAGCCAACCGCTTTTTTCGGTCGAGTCGCCCGGCACATACCATCCGTTATGTTCATGCCGGCGGATGATGCGATAGCCGGCCGCAGTCAAAACCCGATGTTTAGAAAGATCGTTGGCGTGATCCTCGATCAATATCAAGCGAGGGCGCCAGCGCGCGATATCGAAACCGCGAAGCACCTCGATTTCATGATCTTCTACATCAATCGAGAGAAAGTCGAAGCCGGCCCGCGCGCCAGCTTCTTCAAGGATGCTGTCGAGCGTTCTGATCGGCACTTCGATTATGGCTTCCGGGGTGGCGCCCGGCGCCATGCGATCACGATCGAGCGCAGACATCGGGCCGGCCACGTGCAGCGGCAACGTGCGGCCGGCGTTGTCGGGTGACGAACAGGCAACCGCGAAAACCTGCGCCTTGCGCATCTTGCGCAGTTTGTCGGCAAGATCGGGTTGCGGTTCGATAAGGACACCGTTCCAACCTGCCTGTTCTAAGTGCCAGGTCTGTGAATTGTCGCGCGGATCGTTGGCGCCGACCTCGACGAAAAATCCCTTGGCACCGCCGAAGAACGCTGTGACCAGACGCAACTGGCGCTCATAAATTGCGTGCCAAACAGCAAGATCGTTCACTTCAACGAGCCTTTTGTGAGCGCGTGCGTGCGACCATGTCGCTGGTCGAATGTCCGCGCACGATATCGATCAAGATAACCTGACCGCCGGCAGCCTCCACGATAGCGTGGCCGACCACGTCCTCGCGCTTGTAATCGCTACCCTTGACCAGCACAGTCGGGCGCACGCGTGCGATCAGTTTTTCAGGCGTGTCCTCGTCGAATACAACAACCAGATCGACCGCTTCGAGAGCGGCCAAAACCTCGGCACGCGCCTGCGCGGGCTGCACCGGGCGGCCTACTCCTTTGAGACGCGTCACCGAAGCATCGCCGTTCAAACCCACCACCAGGCGATCACAGGCCGCGCGCGCGCCGGCCAGTAATTTAACGTGACCGGGATGCAGCAGGTCGAAGCAGCCATTGGTGAAGCCGACGCGCAATCCCTGCCGTCGCCATTCGGCGAGATGCTCGTCAAGGAGTGCCCAATCGAACACAATCTTTTCTTCCGGCGCGAGCGTAGCCGCCGGTAAAATGCGCGCACGCAATTCGGCGACCGACAATGTCGCCGTGCCGCGCTTGCCGACCACCACCGCGGCCGCGGCATTGGCCGCGCGCATGGCGGATTCAAAATCGGACTGCATCGCCAGCATGGCGGCAAGCACGGCCACCACGGTGTCGCCGGCACCGGAGACATCGCGCACACGGACCGGATAGGCCGGCACGTGGACCGCGGCGCCCTCGCCCACCAAAGTCATTCCGTCTTCGCTGCGCGTGATCAGGACTGCCTTCGTGCCGAGCGTGCGGCCAAGTTCGGCTGCGGCAGCGGCGACCTCCTTGTCGGTTTGCGCAGCGCTGTGTGTCGCGTCGGCCAGTTCCTGCCGGTTCGGCGTGATCAAAGTCGCGCCCTTGTAGACGCTGTAATCGCGGCCTTTCGGATCCACCACAACCGGTTTTTTGAGCTTGTTGGCGGCATCGATCACGGCGCGGATGACGCGCAGCGTCAGCGCGCCCTTGGCGTAATCGGACAAGACCACCGCGCCCACTGAAGGCATCGCCTTGACGGTATGAGCGATCAGCGCGTCTTCGGCTTTGGCATCGATGGGTGAGGCCGGCTCCCAATCGGCGCGCAGCATGTGCGCCGAGTGATGTTCGGATACAAAACGCACTTTGCGCGTCGTGACGCGGCCAGCGTCGGTCACCAGATGCGTTTCGATGCGCGGAATCTTGGCAAGCTCTTTCTTGAGTTCGCCGCCGCTATCGTCATCGCCGACCACGCCGACAAAAATGCAGCGCGCGCCGAGCGAAACGAGATTGCGCGAAACATTGCCGGCACCGCCGATCATGAGTTCGGTGCGCTTGACCGCGATAACAGGTGTCGGTGCTTCCGGCGAGATACGCGAGACCTCGCCGTAGACGAATTCATCCAGCATCAAATCGCCGACGACCAGCACGGTCTGCTGGGCCAAATCGGCAAGATGTTTGTCAAAATCGAACATTGCTTATTCCTTGCGCATGATCTTATCCGAAAACCGGCGCCCACTTTTCGGGATCATGCGCTAGCGATACCGGTCTTCACGGTCGAGATAACCGCTGACATATTGGCCGACGGCGTCCTCGAGCGGTGTGAAGCCGGCGTTATAGCCGGCGCGGCGCAGATTTTCGACGCTGCCTTGGGTGAAATACTGGTAATGGCCGCGAATGGCGTCGGGCATCTCGACATATTCGATATTGGCCGGCCGGCCGAGCGCCTTGAACATGGCGCCGATCATGTCGCGGAAGCTTTCGGCTTTGCCGGTGCCGACATTGTAGATGCCGCTGATTGCTGTCGCATCGAGCAGCCAGCGCAGCACCGCTACGGCGTCGTCCACATAAATGAAGTCGCGGCGCTGATCGCCGTCCGCGATGCCGTCGCGGTGCGACTTGAACAAGCGCACCGGCTTGCCCGCCTTGGCTTCGTCGAACACCTTGGCCAGCACGCTTTGCATGTGGCCTTTATGATATTCGTTCGGGCCGTAGACATTGAAAAATTTCAGGCCGACCCAATGCGGCGGCAGTTTTTCTTTCTTGAGGAAGCGATCGGCGACCGCTTGGTCGAACATATGTTTGCTCCAGCCGTACAGATTCATCGGCTTGAGCTTGCGCAGCGCATCAGGCGACCAATCGTCATCAAAACCCTGACCGCCGTCGCCATAGGTCGCGGCAGACGATGCGTAAATAAACGGAGTGCGCGTCGCCGTGCACCAGTCGAGCAGACGCAGCGAGGTGCGGAAATTGTTTTCCATCACCAGATCGCCATCGGTGGCGGTGGTGTCGGAAATGGCGCCCATGTGAATGACGGCGTCGAGCTTGCGGCCGTCAAGCCACTTCATCAGCTCGGCCGGCGGCACCAGATCGGCCACCTGGCGTTTGGCCAGATTGCGCCACTTGGCGTCGTCCTGGCCGAGCACATCGTTGACCACGATGTCGCTCGCGCCCGCCTCATTGAGGCTCGCCACCACGTTCGACCCGATGAAACCGGCCCCACCGGTGACCAGAAACATGCTTGACCCTTGTCCACTTCAACTAAGGCCATCCTTTGCCCCAGTCCGCCGATAGGCGCAAATATTAGGCCCTATTGCCCCGCAAATGGCTCAAGACACGGTAAAAACGCTGCTGGACAGGCTTGGCTGGACAGGCTTGGGCCCCGCAGGCTAACGCCTGTCCGAACCGGCCAAAACGGACGCTACGTGAGGACTGCGGCGCCTGCGCATGAGCCAAGATTTACCTCCAATGTCCGAACCGGTGCTGATCGTCCCCTATGTCTGGATCGGGGATTTCGTCCGCTGCCATTCGGTGGTGAAGCTGCTGCGCAGCGAGGCGCCCGGGCGGCCGGTGGACATGGTCAGCAGCACATTGTGCGCCCCGCTCGCCGATTACATGCCGGGCATACGGCAGGCGGTGGTCGCCGATCTGCCGCGCGGACAAATCGGCGTCACACTGCAACGTCAATTGGCCGAGCGTTTGCGCAAGAATAATTACGCGCAAGCGCTGGTGATGTCGCGCAAATGGAAAGCGGCTTTGGCGCCCTGGCTCTCCGGCATTCCGCGGCGCACCGGCTTTGCCGGCGAACTGCGGTTTGGGTTGATCAACGATATGCGCCACGGCGAAAGCCAGTTGCCGCGCATGATCGATCAGATGGGTGCGCTCGCGCTGCCGAAAGACGCCAAGCTGCCGCGCGAATGGCCGTTGCCGGAATTGAAAGTGCCGGCACGTGACGTGGACGCATGGTGCATAACGCAAAAAATTTCGGACGATCCGCCGATCGTTACTTTGTCACCGGGCGCGGTCGGCGCCGGCAAAGCGTGGCCACCGGGCCATTACGCAGAATTGGCTCGTGCGCTCGCTAAGGAGGTCGCATCGATCTGGGTCTTGGGCGGGCCCGGCGAAAAACCGATCGCGAAACAAATTGCCGATGCCGGTGGAGCGCGCGTGCGGGATCTCACGAGCAACGATCTACGCAACGCCATCCTCGCACTCGCCGCCGCCGATGTTTCCGTCACCAATGATTCCGGTTTGATGCACGTGTCGGCAGCCATTGGAACGCCGACGGTCGCAATTTTCGGACCGACCAGCCCATGGCATCAAAAACCGCTCAACCCGCTCGCCGCTATCATCGAGCCACCTGGCGACGAGGTCGCGCGCGAACGCGCCCGCAGCGCTGGCAACGACGCGGTCAGCCATCGCCGCACGGCCGATGTTCCGGTCGAAACCGTCTTGGCGAGCGTACGTAAAGTACTTGCCAATGAACGCTAATCTCGCATAACCGCGGTGTTAACTTTTGACCGCGCGCGAACCTGACGCGCGGGTTTTTCCGTGCTATCAACCGGGCAATGACAGGAAGCCGAAATCTCCGCATGGCCAAACCCAAGCCGGCCGATAAAGGCGATGAGCGCGCACAGGCCGCGATCGATTCCGCCTTGCGCACGCTGGATGCGGAAGGCGGCGGCATCGACGCGCTCGCCACCGCGCTGCGCGACGACCTCGGCGCCAGCTTCGCCGCCGCGATCGATCTGATCCGCGGCGCGCAGGGCCGCGTGATCGTCACCGGCATGGGAAAATCCGGCCATGTCGGTCACAAGATTGCCTCGACCTTTGCCTCAACCGGCACGCCCGCGCTGTTCGTGCATCCGGCCGAAGCAAGCCATGGCGACCTTGGCATGATCACCAAGAGCGACGTGATCCTTGCGTTGTCATGGTCGGGCGAAACGGCGGAACTCAAAAATCTCACTGACTATTCGCAGCGCCACAATATCGGACTGATCGCGATGACGGCTAACGCCGAATCGACATTGGCGAAGACTGCGGATGTCGTGCTCACGCTGCCGCAGGCGCGCGAAGCCTGCCCGCATAATCTGGCGCCAACGACGTCGGCGCTAATGCAACTCGCGCTCGGCGACGCGCTGGCCATCGCGCTGCTGGAAAGCCACGGCTTCACTGCGGTCGATTTCGGGCAACTGCATCCCGGCGGCAAGCTCGGCACGCTGCTCAAGGCGGTGCGTGATCTGATGCACAGTGGCGACAGCGTTCCGCTGACGCCTCTCGGCACCAAAATGTCGGAGGCGGTCCTCAGGATGTCCGCCAAGGGTTTCGGTTGCGTCGGCATCACCGATCCGTCCGGAAAATTGGTCGGCATCATCACCGACGGCGACTTGCGCCGTCACATGCGCAACAATTTGCTCGATGCGCGTGTCGATGACGTGATGACGCGGGCGCCCAAAACAGTGCGGCCCGATCAGTTGATCAGCGAAACGCTCGAATTGCTTAATTCGACCAAGGTGACGGCGTTGTTCGCCGTCGAGGCCGGCAAGCCGGTCGGCGTCATCCATATCCACGATCTGCTGCGCGCCGGCGCGGCCTGATCAGCGAACAATATCCCCGACCGCATCGGTCACGGCTTCCACACTTGGTGGTTTCCCTTCCGCGCCGAGCACTTTGATCGATCCGCTTCCGACCGGCCCCGTCAGGTCCGGCTTGCTGCCGGCAAAAATCGCCACCAGCGGAACGCCGAGCGCTGCGGCCAGATGCAACAACCCAGTATCGACGCCGACCACAAATTGCGCGCCTGCGATCAACCGGGCAACCGCATCGAGTGGCGCCCGTTCCGGCACACGCGCGCCCGGCAACGCGGCGGCGATGCGTTCACTGCGCGCGCGCTCAGGCGGCGTCCCCCAAGGCAGCACCAGTTCGATCCCCTGCCCTGCAAGTACCTGTCCGAGCGCGATCCAATCCGCCTCCGGCCATAGCTTGTCGACCCGCGCCGTGGCGTGCAGCAGCACCGCGTAGCGATCACCCGGCGCGCGTAAGCGCGCGCGGTCGAGCCCGAAATCCGGCTCGGCCTGCGGCATGTAGCCAAGCGACAGCCCGCTGAGCAAGCGATTGCGCTCCACCGCATGCAGATCGCGACTCACACGGTGACGGACGTCGTAGAACATCGCGGCCAGCGGCTCGCGGATGCTTGAAGCGTCATAGCCGTGCCGCCGTCCGTGCGCGATGTGCGCCGTGATGCCGGAACGCAGCAGGCCCTGGCTGTCCACGATCAGGTCGTAGCGATGCGCCCGGATGGCGCGCATACTGCCGGCGATTTCGGCGAGCGTCGAAGGCGCGTAGAGCGATTGCCGCCAGCGCCGCCAGGCCACCGGGATGACATCGCCGACCGCGGGATGCAGCCGCACCAGCGGCGCGAAGGCCTCCTCCACCAGCCAGGTGAATCGCGCATCAGGGCGCGCATTGCGCGCCTCGGTGAGCGCCGGCATGTGATGAACCACATCCCCGAGCGACGATGTCTTGATGAAGAGAATATCGGCCATATTGCCTCTGCGCAGGCTCATATACCCACCATTAAGCATGACCGCTATAACCATCCCTGCTTGCCATCCGGCTAAGCGCTCTTTCACGGCCACCCGGTAAAACGGCGCAAATTACGAAAGGATTGGGGATGACGATCCTGGTCACGGGCGGCGCCGGTTATATCGGCAGCCATATGGTGCACGAGCTGGTCGACGCCGGCGAGCCGGTGGTCGTGCTCGACAATCTGTCAACCGGTTTTCGCTTCCTGGTTCCCGGCAAGGTGCCGTTCGTCGCCGGTTCAACCGGCGACCGCGAGCTGGTGGCGCAGACCATCGCCCGCCATGGCGTGACCGCCATCATCCATTTCGCCGCTTCGATCGTGGTGCCGGACTCGGTGCGCGATCCACTCGGCTATTACAGCAACAACACGATGAACACATGTGCCCTGCTCGACGTCGCCATCAAGGCGGGCGTGCAGCAGTTCATCTTTTCATCGACCGCCGCCGTTTACGGCAACGCCGAGCAAATGCCGGTACGCGAGGACGCGCCGGCAGCGCCGATCTCGCCCTACGGCACCTCGAAACTGATGTCGGAGATCATGCTGCATGATACCAGCAAGGCTCATGGTTTGCGCTTCGTGGTGCTGCGCTACTTCAACGTCGCCGGCGCTGATCCGAAGCTGCGCACCGGACAGTCGACGCCGAACGCAACTCATCTGATCAAGGTCGCTTGCGAAGCAGCGCTCGGCAAGCGCGCCAAAATCGACGTGTTCGGCACCGATTACCCGACACCTGACGGCACCTGCGTGCGCGATTACATTCATGTCAGCGATCTGGCGCGCGCGCACTCGGCAGCGCTCGCCTATTTGCGCCGCGGCGGCGCCAGCGCGACGTTCAATTGCGGCTATGGCCGCGGCGCCTCGGTGCTGGAAGTAATCGATTCGGTGCGGCGCGCCAGCCGGAACAATTTTCCGGTCGAAGTCAGCGGACGCCGCGCCGGCGACCCGGTGGCGTTGGTTGCCGATGTCGGGCGCATTCGTTCGACACTCGACTGGCGCCCGCAATTCGAGGATATCGACACTATCGTCGCCCATGCGCTCGCCTGGGAACGCAGGCTGCCGGGCAAGCGCGAAATCGCCCCGGCTTAACCGAATCCGGCGCGATATTCGGCCATTTTGAGCTTTCGGCTTGAAACTTTCTTCGTGCGGGGGCAAGGAAGCGCCAGCCCCCCACCTGTATTTAACCGTGTCATAATCGGAGCCCGAGAGGGCGGATGAACAACCAGATTTTGCCAGCGACCGACGACGAACATTACGGCGCCTATCCGCTGATCCGGCGGTTGGTGACCGAACAAGGCTTCGCGCATTGGCGCAAATACGTAGTCGCTTTCTTTTTCATGGCGATCTCCGCGGGCTGCACCGCACTCAGCGCCTATCTGATCGGTAACGTCATCAATGAGGCCTACGTCAACAAGAACCTCAACGGCATTTTCATTCTCGGCGGCGTCACCGCCGCGCTGTTTATGGCCAAAGGGATCGCCACTTACGGCCAGAGCGTGATTCTATCGCAGAT
>Ga0207933_1000868_pt1 | contig 26230 bp, 29 predicted proteins | sample NGESurdeep092012_4_FD_184488 | JGI IMG/M metagenome (GOLD analysis project Ga0207933, IMG submission 184488) | Arctic peat soil microbial communities from Barrow, Alaska - NGEE Surface sample F53-3 deep-092012 (SPAdes) | ecosystem: Environmental > Terrestrial > Soil > Wetlands > Peat ... | reverse complement strand
TAATCAGTGCATCTGATTCGAGCAGGAAGGTATAGAAACCAATCGCGCCACCTACATCATGCGTAATGTCGACCAATTCTGATACTTGGCAATTGGCGATCGAATTGATGGCTCGCGCTAGAACGTCTTCTCTCTTGCCCATCACCAATTCCTCCAGGGCGGAAATGGCAAATGGCAATTCAACGATCATCGTCGTTCCTTGACCAATAGTCGATTCCGCAAATATCTTGCCTTGATGTAGTTCAACAATCCTTTTGACGATGGCCAAACCTAAACCAGAACCTGGAATTTCGCTGCGTCTTGCATTGCTGGCGCGAAAGAATCGAGAGAAAAGGAGCGGAAGATCTTGGGCAGGAATGCCAATTCCTCGATCCCGCACTTCTACCCTTACTATCTTTTGCTGATCCGCATTTTTGTATCTAGAAAAAGAAACATCGATTTTTGAATTTTCAGAACTAAATTTTACCGCATTAGAAATTAAGTTTGTAAATACCTGCATAAGAAGCGGTTTCTTTCCTAGAACAGAAAATGTTTGTTCTAGATCATAGTTGCCGCTCACGTTTATGTTTGCGGTATTTATCGCAAGCAATTGTGAAGTAACACATTTTTCACAAAGTTCGACCAAATCGATGACCACAGTGTCTGCCATGATTTCGCGAGAATCTAACTCGGTAAGAAAGAGGATGCTCTCAACAAGATCGAGCAAAATAGATGCATTTCGATCCATGACCTCTAAATATTTATGGAACTCCTTGTCTTTATTATCCAACGTAAAGTCTTGCAACAAGTCGATATATCCAATAATGGAGGTAAGCGGTGTCCGAAGTTCGTGATTTACGGTAGTTACGTAATCTGTCTTTGACTGGTTGATGCTTTGAAGATTAAGTATTTCCTCTTGCGCGGCCGCTAGTTCTTTGCGCACTTTATCAAGAGTTTGCTCACTATTTAGCTCTCCCCGCTGCTGATTATTCATTGCCGAGTAAGGCATTTGCTTTTTGCACGAGGTGAGCAGGCCTGAAGGGTTTGACGATGTATGAGTTGGCTCCCAATTCCAGCGCTTGATCAATATCCTCGGTGGAAGACTTAGAGGTAATCATAAGGACCGGAATAACTCGAACTTTAGAATCCTTGTCCTTGCGTACTGCATCAAGAACCTCAAAACCCGTAACTCCAGGCATCATCACATCTAAAATGATGAGGTCGGGCTTATTTTCCTTAATCAGCCTCAACCCAGAAACTCCGTCTGGGGCGGACGTAACCTCATAATTCGCTTTTTGTAGCACGAATGTCATTAAATCCCTTATGTCAGCGTTATCGTCGATTACAAGAATTCGCCGTTTTTCTCGTGCCACAGCACACGCCCCCTAAATTTTTAATCGATCATCTAAGCGTAACCCCCGTAACCTTCCCTAACCGCCGATACCTCTCATAATCGGTTAATAACTTGCAAAAATGTGTATCCAGTTGGACGCACCCTCGAGAGGTTCGCGTGAGGTTACCCCTCTATGTTCCACACATGGCGATTGAAACAGCATCAAAGAAAAGTGCGACAGGTAAGTCAAACAAGACCCTTTCAAAGGTTCTCACTGGCTTATTTGCTGCACTATTCATCGTTGCACCTTCAGTATTGCATAGCCAAGTTGGAATCGGATTTTCACCGGTTTTGACTGGAAGCATGCGGCCATACGCCCAGCCTGGAGACCTTATGGTCACCAAAATATCGAAGGCCTCAAATCTAAAAGTTGGCGACATCATTTCGATTCATTCCCAGGCAACCGGTGTGTTTTATGCACACCGAATTGTGCAGATTTCAATGGAAAACGGTCAACTACGTATCGTCACCAAAGGTGATGCAAATGCAAGCCCAGAAGTCACTCCATTTATGGTGGGTCCAAACCAGCCTGTTTCAAGAAACATAATGCGAATTAAGTGGATCGGTCGTCCACTCGTCTATCTCAGTTCCATCCAAGGCAGACAGGCAGCGCTTCGCTTGATAGTTGTCGCAAATATCCTCGCACTTATTTTCTTCCTCTTCCGGAAAAAAATACGTGCAGCCAACCCCACTTCGTTACATGTCTACAAAGATCTATATGTTGAAGCCCACGCAGCAAAAGAAAAAGCGCATAAAGAACTAAATCATTTCAAAGAATTGATCGCGGAGTCACAAGTTGCTCCCGAGTCTAAAAAAGTTAAAAAAGCCAATAAATCAAAAATCCTCGAATCCAACCAAATACATTAGGAGAACCAATTGAAAAGACTACTAACGGCTGGCGGCTTGACGGCAAAGATTGCCATCGTCGTTGCAGCAACCCTTGGCGGTACTGCTCTCGTGAGCTCCTCCGTCTTCGCATCGCTAACAGCAACAGCATCTAACACCTCCGGTGGATCAGTCACGGACGGAACGTTGAAGCTAACACAAGCCGCATCTTCAGTATCAGGAATCACTGGTGGTTTCACAACCGCAATCACAAACATAGCCCCTGGCGACACTCAGAACCGTTACATCGACCTCACCAATGGTGGCACACTCGATGGATCGACTCTGACTCTCGGTCTTGTTGCATCTCCCGCAACCGCCCTCACTACCGATGGAACCAGCGGTCTACAGATCACTGTGAACCAGTGCTCAGTAGCCTGGACAAGTGCTGGCGTTTGTAGCGGAATAACAACCTCCGGTGCGTTGGCATCAACAAGCGCACTTTCTCTTGCTACCGTAAAGAACGTGGCCCTTGCTGCAGGTTCGTACTCAGCAGCAGTTATCAACCACTTACAAATTGCTATCTCACTTCCAACTGGTAACGAAGTTGTTTCAAACGGCACACTTCCTGGTGGATCTATTCAGGGTCTAACAACTTCTCTTACATGGACCTTCACCGAGACCCTTCGTACCAATACAACTACAAACTCCTAATTAACTCAGGAGACTAAAACCACTAGTTAGCTAATCAAAGAAAGAGATGGGAGGGCGGTTCTTATGAAATACATAAGGATTGCTCTCCTATCCTTTTTGATAGCAGCAGTTACCTTTGCCCCGTTTGACTTAGCGCAATCAAATGCTCTCATCGCACGTGCTAATAATGCTTCCGGAACTCTTTCAGTAGGAAGCGGCACCTTTATCGCTTATGCCACCACGTCTTCAACCGGCTCCAATCCCAACGCCCCGTTGACTTTATCAAATACGAAAGGGGCTCAATATTTCTATATAAGAAATACTGGAACGTTTGCCATTACAGCGGTCACCGCAACGATTTCTTACGCCGGAAATCCTTCTACAACAACTTTGCTATATTGCAACGAGCAAATCGCATTTAGCGCTCGGCGCACTTGTTCCAGCGGATCAAGCACCTCCTCGCCCACCGCAGGAACCTTCTCCATCCCCTTGTCTATCCAGCCAAACTCTTGGTATGAATTCGAAATTGATCCAAAGAAAACTGCAACGCCCACGATCAGCTTGACTGTCTCGTCCTCGCAAATAAGACCTCGAATCACAACAAACTCCTAAAGGAACTCGGGGTCGACTTCCTATTTGTCGTCTGGTTTAATTTCCGTATCGTCTTGGACGCCGCCCAGTGATTGGTGCACGGAAATCTGCTCTTTCTCAAGGGCAACGATTTCACTCTCGTCAGCGCGTTCAATCGATACGAGATGATCGTTTGCTGCGGGGATCGAACGAATGACTTCGTCAAGTTTCAATTGGAGCGCAGTTAGTCCACGGTGATCGGTATGCTTGAATGAGAATAGGAAGATCAAGACCACGGTATTTGAAATAGTGGCGAAGTCAACCTGCCAAGAAGTTGGAAAGCCTCGCACTGCAAGTATGATGTTGAAAGTCAGCAAGATGATCACGACGACCACGGTGGCACTGACTCGCGAGGTAATTGCATCGAGACTCTGCAATACACGACTTATATTCTGACGAAAACGGGATGATTTCATTCATATCCATTCGATACGGATTCGGTTGAACATCCCCATACCTTATCGGAGCAATTTTTTGGATTGGTGACCCGGTGGTCGCAAATTCGGAAGGCTCGCCGTAACAGCGACGAGTCCCATACCTAAAACAGCACTTACTACCCGTAAGCAAGTGCGTCGGGGTTAGCGCCCCGATTCATTTGAATTAAAATACCACAAAAGGGAACTCCGTCAACTAGACCGAAGTTCCTTTTTAATGTGCGTATGAACTGCTTAGATCAAGTTTTATTGGAGAATTACTTACCAGGCTTTACTGGTGCAACTGGCTTTACTGGATCAGCAGGCTTTACTGGTGCAACTGGCTTTGCTGGAACTGTTGGTTGAACCGGACGAACAGGTTCAGTACCAAGTGCAGCAAGAGCAGCCTTGTAAGTGGTATCTGCAGTTCTGGCGGCGGTATAAAAAGCCTTCACGGCGACATTTAATTGAACAGTCGTTGGAGAACCAGCAGTCGCTGCAAGGAATGTTGCATCGGCTGCATCGCGTGCAGCCTTATGGGCGGCTTGAATGGGAGCCAGTTGTGCATCGTAGGCAGCTTCAGCCGTGCGATAGGTACCAATTGTCGCTGCCCATGAAGACCAATAGGCCTTATTGGTGCTAGTCCAGTCAGACCAATACTTTTGCAAGGTCGCGCGATAGTTAATGTCATTGTTTACAAGTGCAACACGATAGGCAGTTATATCAATCTTGTATTGAGCCAACGCAGCCTTGTATGCGATTTGTGCGGCTGACGGGGCTTTGGCTGGCGTCGTTGTTGGTGCCGGTGTCGTGTCGGCGAGCGCCCCTGAGGTGGAACCCAGAATGAGCCCAGAAGCCAAGAGGGCGGCGGTGATGATCTTCTTCGAATTCATTTTTTACTCCTTCAAATGGTGGGCCCGAATGCCCATGGAGGAAAAATGCACCTCGATTTTGAGGAATTCATGTGAAAAATCATGGTGATTCTTGTGGGTTTCACCCAACAATTTCACCAAGTTCGGGCCAGAAGGAGTACAAGTAGTTACGCCAAAGAAAGTCCACCGTCAACCGTGAGAATAACTCCCGTCACATAAGTGGATCTGATCAACCCTAAACACGCCTCTGCTACCTCCTCGGGTTGGCCGCTTCGCTTCAATGAAGCCAATTGCGCGACTTTGCGGCGGGTCTCTAGCCAATTTTCACCGCGGATCCATGGCGTCTCAATTAAGCCAGGTGCGATCGCATTCACTCGAATGTCTGGACCTAGCGCTCGAGCCATTTGCAATGTGAGGTGATTAAGCGCTGCTTTCGAAACTGCGTAAGGAACCGAGCTGCCGAATGCGGGACGCAGTCCGCTTACGGAGGATATGTTTATAACTACCGCGTGCTTTGATCGTCGCAATAAATGTTCTGCGGCTTTGATGGTGTTCCACGGTCCGATGACATTTACGCCGTAAATACGATACCAATCCTCGGTGCTTACGCCTTTAAGGTCATCGTGCGCGATATTGACCGTCGTCCCGGCACAGTTAACGAGAATATCTAGCGCGTTGTATCGGCTCTCGATGGCGCCGATCATTGACGAAACTGATTGTTCATTTGAGACATCGCAAGCCACGTGCATCGCATCGTGATCGCTTCCCGGAAATCGAACTGGGGTCTCTGGAGTAGTACGTGAATTGAGGACAACCGTTGCGCCTTCTTTCGCAAGCCGCTCTGCAATTGCTGCGCCCATCCCCGACATTGATCCAGTTACCAGCGCTACCTGACCGCTGAATTCACCCACATCGGTTCCTCACTTTTGCCGTAGCGATCAATATACATCACGGTTTAATTGCCTTCGCTAGATACGAAAGGCTCGACGCACTATCGACAAGCCAAGTTCGTTGTACCACTAACGCCACCAGGGCAAGTAGCCAGGGTTATCGACAGATCAAGAACAACCTGAAGTATTACCGCACCCTTCGCAGACAAAACATGAACCAGCCATCCGCATCTTGGTTCCGCAACTCATGCAAAGTGGTGCGTCAGATGATTGACCACTCATCTTTTCGAAGAGCTCCATCGAAGAACCAACTCCGGCAAGATTATTATCGACAGATTTAAATTCGATCTTTACATCGGTAGCTGCCTTACTTGCAACTGCAGGTGCTGCCACAGGAGCAACCGCAGCGATTGGGAGTGCATCCTCATCTTGCGTGTATTCACCGGACTCCAGTGCGCGCGTGCGCTCTGACGCCGTGTACAAGCCCATTGCAGAGCGAGTATCGAACGGCAAATAATCAAGTGCCAGACGACGGAAGATGTAATCCATCATCGACTGCGCGATACGAATATCTGCATCATCAGTGATGCCTGCTGGTTCAAAGCGCAGGTTGGTGAACTTCTCGACAAATGTTTCAAGTGGTACGCCATATTGCAGGCCGATCGAAACTGCGATCGAGAAAGCATCCATGACGCCAGCAAGCGTTGAACCTTGCTTACCAAGTTTTAAGAAGACTTCGCCAAGTGCGCCATCCGCGTAGGCTCCAGCGGTCATATAACCCTCGGCGCCACCAACAGCGAATGATGTTGTCATTGATGGACGCGACTTAGGTAGGCGCTTACGCGTTGCTTGGGCAGGACCAGCTGCGGCGGCGGTGAGATTGGAATCGATTCCGGCGTTCTCGCCTTTGCCTTCTGAAAGTGGTTGACCTACCTTGCAGTTGTCGCGGTAGACAGCCAAGGCTTTAAGTCCAAGCTTCCAACCTTCGTAGTAAACCTCTTCGATCTCTTCAACTGTGGCATCTGATGGCAAATTAACGGTCTTTGAAATCGCACCCGACAAGAATGGTTGGCAGGCAGCCATCATATGAACGTGGCCCATCGCGCTAATTGAGCGAGCGCCCATTGCGCAATCAAAGACGTCATAGTGCTCAGGCTTAAGACCAGGAGCATCGAGAACGTTGCCAGTTGCTGCGATGTATTCAACAATCGCTTCAACGGTCTCTTCTGTGTAACCAAGTTTGCGAAGGGCAACTGGAATTGTCTGGTTAACGATCTGCATCGAACCGCCGCCAACAAGCTTCTTGAACTTAACAAGTGCTAGATCTGGCTCAATACCGGTGGTGTCGCAATCCATCATCAATCCGATGGTGCCAGTTGGAGCAAGCACAGATGCCTGCGCATTACGCCAGCCGTTCTTTGCACCAATTTCGAGATTCTTTTCCCACTCGTGGTTCGCCACTTGCCAGACATCAGAATCAAGGGTCGTAACAGAGCGAGCGCTGACCGATGCATTGGTGTGCTTTTGCATCACGCGGGTGTGTGCCTGCGCGTTACGAGCATAGCCAGCATAAGGTCCAACGATTCCTGCAAGTTCTGCAGAGCGACGATATGAAGTACCGGTCATCAGCGATGTAATCGCGCCAGCTAGTTGGCGACCGCCATCTGAATCGTAGGCAAGACCTGATGCCATAAGTAGTGCGCCGAGGTTTGCAAAACCGATTCCGAGCTGTCGGTAATCACGAGTTGTTTGCGTGATTGGCTCGGTTGGGAAATCAGCGAAGCAGATTGAAATATCCATCGCGGTAATAATTAACTCGACGGCCTTCACAAAATTCTTGGTGTCAAAAGATCCATTTGATTGCAAGAACTTGAGCAAGTTAAGTGATGCCAAGTTACATGATGAGTTATCGAGTGACATGTATTCAGAACAAGGGTTAGAGGCATTGATGCGACCGGTCTCTGGATTGGTGTGCCAATCATTGATTGTGTCGTCATATTGAATTCCAGGATCGGCGCAAGCCCATGCTGCCTCTGCCATCTGACGGAACAACTTGCGAGCTTCAATGGTCTCGATAACCTCGCCACTAGCGCGAGCAACTAAACCAAAATCTTCGTTGTTCTCATATGCCCGCATGAACTTGTCAGATACCCGAACTGAGTTATTTGCGTTCTGATATTGAACCGAGATGATGTCTTTGCCGCCCAAGTCCATATCAAAGCCAGCATCACGAAGGGCGCGGATCTTGTCCTCTTCACGAACTTTGGTTTCGATGAATTCTTCGATATCTGGGTGATCAACATCCAAGACAACCATCTTTGCGGCCCGGCGCGTTGCGCCACCTGACTTGATGGTTCCAGCTGATGCATCAGCCCCGCGCATAAATGAAACTGGACCAGATGCGGTTCCACCTGACTTGAGCAATTCTTTAGACGAGCGAATACGCGACAAATTAAGTCCAGCGCCAGAGCCACCCTTAAAGATCATTCCCTCTTCACGGTACCAATTAAGAATCGAATCCATCGTGTCATCAACTGACAAGATAAAACAGGCGCTAACTTGCTGCGGGGCAGAAGTTCCGACGTTAAACCAGACAGGTGAGTTGAATGAAAAAACTTGATGCAAAAGCATCCACGTAAGTTCGTGTTCAAAAACTTGTGCATCATCTTCAGTTGCGAAGTAGCCAAACTCTTTACCGGCTTTTGTATAGGTTAAAACGACGCGATCAATAACTTGCTTGAGTGACCACTCACGGTTGTCGTGCCCAACAGCGCCGCGGAAATATTTGGTTGTAACAATGGTCGATGCATTAACGGACCAGAATTCTGGATACTCAACGCCCTTCTGGTCGAAGATGACTTCGCCAGATTTCCAGTTGGTTTGAACTACATCACGATGTTGCCAAGTCACCTCGTCGTACGGATGAACGCCGGCGGTTGTATAGATGCGTTCAACAGTTAAACCCTTACCCAAAGAAATCTTTGGTGCGTTCTGCACTTTGGATGAGCGATCGACGATAGACATACGTGGTACCCCTTATTTGGTTGCTGATGAAAGTAGTGCTGTGTTTGAAATCGTGTGAGGTGAAGGCGCGGCGCGAAGTAGTGCTATTTCGCCCTCGAAATCTTCGAGGGAGGAAAAGTTACGGTAGACAGAGGCATAACGTAGGTAGGCAACTTCATCGAGTTCACGAAGTGGGGCAAGAATCGCCATTCCAACTTCTTGAGCTTCAACTTCTGCTTGACCATCGGCGCGAAGTGCTTCTTCGACTCGTTGGGCAAGTAGCGCGAAATCATCATCATTGACCGGACGGCCCTGACATGCCTTGCGCACGCCATTGATGACCTTTTCGCGGCTAAATGGTTCGGTGGCGCCTGATCGCTTGATGATCAATAAAACAGAGGTTTCTGAGGTCGTAAAGCGCCGGCCACAAGCCGTGCATTCGCGGCGTCGGCGAATCAGGGTGCCTTCTTCTGCAGGGCGTGAATCAACGACTCTGGAGTCATCGTTTCGGCAGAATGGGCAGATCATGTGAATTTCCTCTTTTTTTACCTAGAACTTCTGGGTTTTAGCCCACTGCGGCGACGTTACCGCGGAGTGGTGACATTAGCGGAAAACCACAACTTATGGAACATAAATCGCGCTTGACCCCTAGATGTTGTGCCAACAGTACACCCGTACTTTAGGGTTCGCAGGACGAGTATCGGCGTGTCGCAGGGAATTCACAGGAAAAGCTTGTCAAGCACGGTATTGGAGAGCGCTCCCCCATACGAGCAAAAAAGTAATTCTGTCGGCCCTATATGGCCAGGAGGGTCTTGAGCTGGTCGAGAGATGGCACAGACTCAACCCGGATACGAACGATTCGAATAGCTGCCGCCCCTAATATCGAATCCTTTTTCAAGTCTTGCGCCTTCCGTTTAGCACGGTCGTGAGTTGGGTCATCAAGTTCTATCACCAGAACGGTATTCAGTGCAGGATCACATATAACGAAGTCCAAACTCATACGACTAATTCGATTGAAATTTGCCATGTAATTCTTGTCTTTTGGAATTCCCACCAATTGCGAAAGGACAACTTGAGTAAATATGAAATGGTTTGGACAAGCTTCGACTAGCAATGAAAATAGTTTTACTTCCGAAGGGGTAACTAGGGCTTTTTTGAAAAATGGCAGTTTTTCAATGTTTTTTAGGTCTTCATCTTCCTTCCCTTCTCCCTTATTTTTCCTTGAGCGATCAACTTTCTTTTCAATATACTTAAGAACGCCAATAAAAATAAAGAAAATAAAAAATAAAAATGTAATCACTTAAATGCCCTTCAGCTCTAATAGATCACGGAATTTAGCTAGTTACTGATAGTAGAGGGTGCACGTGACAACGAAGTGACCGTCTAGTTCTATTTCAAAATGATCTTAAGAAACCAACAATTCTGCCCCAGGGGTCCGCCTTGCCAACTTCTCATCAAAGGTCAGCAGTGTGCAATTATGCAAAATTGCGGTAGCGGAAATCAGCGCGTCACCCAACTTTAAGTTGTTCGCGGCGCGCAACTGGGCTGCATAACTGGCTATCTCATGATCAACGTCAATGATTTCCATCGCCAAATCCATAATTCTCTTTTTAACAATTTCTCCTACGCCTAAACGATAAACATAAACCAAACTTTCAGAAAGGGCGATTGTTGATATGACTAATTCGTCAGACTTGGAAGATAGGCGCTTCATAATGGTTTCGTGATGTTTATCAACATCATTAAAGATTGCGATCAGCGTATCTGAATCAAGAATTAGTCTTCCCACGCATCAGCCATCTCTGCCTCATGATCGTAACCATTGTAAATTCCATTAAGAATTCCAGATAATGAAAGAATTCGATGACCTTCAAATTTGCGTTCTATCATGACGCCGCCATCTTCAACTTTAAAAACTAACTCGTCCCCCACTTTAAATCCCGCCTCTCGCATCACATCCACCGGAATCGTCACCTGATGCTTGGAACTTATCCGAGAAGAGTTGGTCCGACCCTTGCGTCTGGCACGGCCTGTGGATGCTTCCCCTGGAGTGATGCCAGCAGCATCCTGTGCCTGACCCTTAGCCTTTACCTTAGCGTCCATGAGTAAAGCATAACAAGGAAATCAACTAAGGCAACAAACAAACCTACTTAACCGGCACCCACAACCGTGCCCCAGCAGCCAAATCATTGCCGCTGAGCTGATTGGCATCAACAATCTCTTGCTCTGCAGCGGTGACGGAACCACTGCCAGCAACCATTGATGCCAAAGACCAAAGCGTTTCACCGGGTGCCACAACAACCCGGACATAACCAGCCGTGCCGGAAGCAACCACAGCACTCTTCTCACTCGCATTACCAACGGCGCTAAAACCAGCACCAATCACTATCAATAGCGATGCAACAGCGGTACCTCGCACAACGTTGCGACCACGAGCCGTTAACTTAGTAGCCATGGGAGAAGCTCCTTCACCTGCTTAAACGATGCTCGAGGGGATTCGAACATCTGTTCTAAAAAGAACAATACATCCCCCCACCGACATCCGCAAGAATATTTCGAACATATGTTCGACATTCTTACCATTTGCCCCTACCCTTTATCCATGAGCACAACTCGCCACCCATCAGGCAATATAAATAAAGCTGCCCCAGCAACCATCTCTGAGCTTCCAGATGGCCCCGCAGGTGACAATGGCCTCACCACCCGCCAGCAATTGATCCTTGAAGTCATCAAAAAAGCCATCTTGACCAACGGCTATCCCCCATCCATGCGAGAGATCGGCCAAGCTGCCGGCCTCGCCTCCCCCGCATCCGTGAGTTATCAGATCGAAGCCCTGGTCGAAAAGGGCTATATCCGCAAGGACGCCTCCAAAGGCCGCGCCTTTGAAATCACCGATCCCAACGATCACGATTCCATCAAGCCCGAAAAGGCCGTCAACATTCCCCTCGTTGGCCGAATCGCCGCCGGTGGCCCAATCCTCGCCGAACAACATATCGAAGAAATCTTCCCGCTCCCCGAATCACTCGTCGGACAAGGCGAACTCTTCCTCCTCAAAGTCGTAGGAGATTCAATGATCGACCTTGCAATCTGCGATGGCGACTACGTCGTTATCCGTTCCCAAAAATCTGCCGAAAAGGGCGAAATCATCGCCGCCATGATTGATGGCGAAGCCACTGTCAAAACATTCTCCAAAAAAGATGGCCACTTCTGGCTACTCCCTGCCAACGACAACTACGCCCCAATCCCTGCGGATAACGCAGAGATACTGGGCAAGGTGACTGCGGTGTTGCGGAGTGTTAGGTAAATTAAATTTTTGTAAGCTTGAAACTCACTTCGTAATGATAGAAATCAACTCTAGGAACTATTACAAGTGCTTGGCGCAATCGTTGGTCATCTTCTAAAGCGACAATCACGCCACGAACTGTTTGATCTTTTCCTGCAAGCTCCGTTGTCACATAGCCCATGTAGCGTGCGATTTGACCTACAACTGAGTCAGACGCGCGACCTTTCTTAAGCTCAACAACTAATAATTCTTTGCCATCTTTACTTACAGCCAAAATGTCAATCCGACCTGAATCAATTAGAAATTGCTGACCAGTACCGTTCTCATCTTGATAAATATCATATCTCTTGCCTAGCTCAGTGCTTTCCCAATTAGAAACCAAGAACTCTTCAAGATATTTTTCAAGAACGAAAACAGAAGGTTCTTCGACTGTGGGATCTGACTGAGGTGAATCTTGATTTTCTGTACCTCTAAGAAGTTTCTCTAATTCGTCTGCATATAAAGTTATCTCGCAAATTGTGCCGGTATAACCCATAGCTTTCCGAAGTGGTTCAGAAAATAGTTCTTTATTTGAAGTCGCTGAAAACCAAGCAACACTCCTGCGATGAAAAAGAATTTGATTCTCGGCGTAATAATATCCTCCAGCAACCTTGCCAAATCGATAATTACCATCGCCCATTGGCGACACAACCACGTCTCCGATTTGCATACCCTTAGCAAGAGTCCATGTCATCCCGCATGCCAATCCCGCAGCAATTTTAGTCTTACCAGGATGACCCTCAAGAAAAATCGGTATAAATAATTTATTAAAATTAGGTTGGCTATCAGATAATCGGTCAGTTAAATTGACATGTAAATCAAAATCAACTCCGATGAAATCTCCAGAAACACATTCATCGGAATACATTGATCCTTTACCTGGCATTACTCTGAAATATCTAGTCATTTTTACCCCTTAAAAACTATATCTCGATGAAACTCCAAGTACTTACTTTGGTTGGTTCTAAACGACCCGACATTTTTTACACCCGATATTGACCACCGGTCTAAAATAGCGGGATTTAATTCAGTAGAAACGAGTAGATCTCCCGAATCCCTAAAGCTTATATATCCACCATCAAATAAATGGTCTACATGCGGTGAGAGCAAGAGCCCATTAAATCCATCGAGTTTCTCTTCTTTCGTTGATACCGACCATGGTTTTATATGACTCGCTCTCAAATGTCTAATATTTGAAACCCCGGTAACGCGACAATGATCTTCAATAAGTCGAACATTTGCTTTAAAAAATCCTTGCCCGCGCCGGGATTTAGTAAGCTGAATCTTCTCTGGATCACCTTCCAAATGTTTCATTAAAATCTCAAGCTCAATTTCATAATCTGAATCAGAATTGAGAACCGGGGCCAATTCTTGCTGCATCAATTCCAAAGGCACTTTACTAATCTCAACTAGCGCGAGAGCAAATCCCATTTCTAATTCGACTAAATAACGTTCTCTTCCACGTCCGGTTTCATCGAGCGGCGCAGCCTTGGATGTTAAAAATTTTCCTATGGTCTCCAAATGATCTTTAGGTACGATCGTTTCTACCAGTTGATTGAATTCAACCTCAACTAGCCACCCAACTTTGGACCAATTATTAGAAGAGTTCTCAAAACTCGCAGGCTTGGGAGCGGAGTAGGCCCGTTTCTGAGCTACCCCAATAGCTTTCACTTGTTGCTGCGCATAAGCAAAAACTAGGTCGCCGGGTTCAACCTTTTCCATATTTTCATAAAAAGGATTTTTAGCCTCATTTGCATTTCTAAAAGGTGACCACATAAATCCACCAGGGACCTCATATTTATAGGTCTGATTTTGGTTCACCCACCAATAACGCATTGTTAGAGCTTAAGGTCTCGATCCGACAATATGAAGAGCATGCCTGCGCGAGTTACAACCAAGTAGTAGGAAGTTTGATTCAAATATCGCTAGGTCCACCAGGAGTATGTTATTAAAACCCTTTGCACTGAATTTGTTTGTGTCAGCAGTGGCTAGGGCCAACTCAAAAAATTGAGGAACAATTAAGCACTACGCGAGAAAATCTAGATTGATTGCAAAGACTTAGAAATTGCCTAATTTATTGGAATTACTGACTTGAAATATTCAGCAGTCGCCTCGTCCGCGAAATACACGTAACACCCTTTCATTCCTCTCGTCATAAGCGTTCGATAGGTATTCCGGATAATCTCGTCTGCCTTGAGTTCAGCCTCTATCGGACTCTCTTTCTGCGCCTTCTTAAACCCCTTGAGTGACTTATCGGTTTTGGCACGATGTTGAGGTTGAGTTATGAGTTCCTCGTTTCGAAAAACCAAGTCTTCGCCAACGATTACGCCTACGTAATCAACTTCGAGCCCCTGACATGTGTGGATACAACCAACCTCATTAACTGACTTAGGATCGATAATCCACGTATTGCCATAACTGGCAAGGTTCCACTTCATTTTGAATTTCTCAGTTGGAATCACAATGTCGAACTTTTCGGCATCATTCTTGCTCACCCAATCCCAGCAATAACCGGCAACCAATCGTGCTTTATTGGATTCCTTATTCTTTTCGCGGATTGTTTCCTCAAGCTCTTTCACGGAGTCGAATATCTGAAAATCAAATCTTTCAGTTGAAAAATAGTGATGAGGGGTAGCTTGAACTCCTAAAGCATCATCAAGCCACGCGAGGTAGTCATCTGAACCACGGCATCGGAATTGTGATGACAAAGCCAGATGTTGGACGTTGGCTCCAGCCAGTTCAGCAGCCTCCACGATCGAGTCTATTTCGCCAACATCAGCCCAGGTAACCTTCTGAGCTTCATCAATAAAGAAGACACTGGTTCGCGCGGCATTGATGATCTCTTTGATCTGGTTTTCTCCCAGATTCTTCATGAATCCCGACTTCATTGTTAGTCGATGTGATTCGTCAACAATCAGAGCATCATATGAATCCTCATCTGAGTCCCAGAACGAGCCTGATCCGGTGAACAGATGTTTGAAGGTGTCCCCCGGAAGAATTCCACTTAACTTGGATTCATAGACTTTGCGAGGAGCTCCATTTGGCGTGACATACCGGGCATTTAGCCTTGAAGACGTAATTCGAGCTAGAGCATTTATGGATATGACCGACTTTCCAGTCCCCGGGCCACCATTAATAATGAGTACTTGCTTTTGGGCATCCTGCGAATAGTCCGTTGCTTGAATAATTCTCTCAAGTGCAGTTTTTTGATCATCCAATAAAACAAATTCATCCTTGCCCTCAAGCATCCCGCCAATAGCATCTGCTAATTGCTTCGAAGGCCTAATTACTGCCGAATCCAAATCTTGAAAAAGTTCAATTCCTATTCCTTCGTGAATAATCCCCGAGACATGTTCACGGAGCGCTTCGATCTCTCCTTTTATAAAGACGGGTGCTTTAGTTGTTATGTCAGTGAATCTCTTATCTCGAACTACTGTATCGATCTCGCAGTTATGCAAATACGCACTCGCATTAATATTGAGTTGATTTGTGTATGCATATTCATTGAAATCTCGAAGGTGAGTTAGATAGCTCCATGCTTGGTAGGACGGATGCTGTTCATCGTGAACACCACCACCAACTTGAGTTCGAACATGTTCGCCTAATTCCGAATACCGGATATCAGTCCATTGCTTGAGTTCAATGATGCTAATTGCTTCATGTCCTGCTGAATCGGTTCCGCCAATCATGAAGTCAATACGGAATCTGCGACCATTCAATCTGTATTCGATCGCCACAGCCGCATCATCTGGAATCTCCTTGGTTCTCATCACATTAGACATGGCATTACCTAATGAATTGCGCCATGAGTTATATTCGGCAGGCGCGACGCGAAGGTGAAGATGCTTGAAAACTGCATCCTTTACTTTGTCCTCGATGATATGCGCATCGAGCAGAAACTGACCCTTAGTGGCTAAATAAGCGAGCACGACGTGAGGTTAACGCACAGGTTGTTGATTACCTAGAGCCCTCCCTCGACTGTCAGTTCCAGGTGTTATCTTTCAATTGCTCCAGAAGGATATCTATGGCTCCCATGGCCGATCTCCTACCAACCGCAGCTTCGCGTTTCGGTGGTTCATAGGGAAGAGCAGCTCGGGAAGCACATCGCCCCCGAGAAGAGCGAAAGGACTATGCCATGACTACTTCAAAGGACGAAACGCCAAAGAATGGAAAGCAGAATCGGCACTACACAAAATTGCCTGAAGGTTTCGCCTCTTTCACGCCTGAGCAGTTGGATGAATTTGTAACCGGATTTTTGAGACAATTCTTCGATGATCCGAAGCTTGAGGAAATTGCTCCGAAGGATGAATAAGGGAAATATTTTGAATATTCACACCGAATCTAAGTGGTTTGGGATCGCTAAGACGTTCCTAATAATTCTGGTTGCGACGATCGTTGCCGACTGGGTTACCACATGGATTCCAGTGCATAAATTGCCTGTCTCCCACTTTTGGCAAGTTATTACTGCACGTACTTTAACCACGCTGCTTTCCTTGATCGCAATGAAAGTATTCTTTCCGAAATCTATGAGTAGGGTTAAAACCAGGATAAGCACTATGCGCTTGCTGGTCGGCATCGGGGTAGTCAGTTATCTAGCGCTTCCTCCTTTGCTCAGTTCTCACGTATTTTCATTCACAGCTCCGAAAATCTTTGAAGGCTTAATTTTCGCCCTTTTTATTGGGATTGATGAAGAGTTCTTTAATAGGGGTTTTATTTACGCTTCATTAGAAGGCTATGGAGTTCTTGTAGCATCCGTTATCTCCTCTGTGCATTTTGGACTATTGCATCTCGGAAACATTTTTTGGGGAGGTCAATCTGTTTCCTACACGTTGGCGCAGATACTAAGCGCGGCCTCCTTTGGATATCTAGCCGTTGGACTGATGCTTTACACGGGAAACATTTGGTTTCCCATCCTTTTGCATGGACTGATCGACTCCCCCATGCAATTTGAAGGTTTTGTGCAATACACAAAAGAGGTCACTGGCCATGCAAATTGGATTGGAACGCTTTTCCAGGCATTCGTGTACTGCGTCATGGGGTGGATTTTAATTCAGTTAAGTGATCCGGAAAAAGCATTACGTCTGACGGACTGGCTTCGCTCGAAAGATCTCTTCGTTCATGAGGATGACCCTGGGTTCGAAATTAAAGATTAGTTAAAGAATATTTCTTAAAAATCGCAACATCCGATCCCTGACATGGTGGAAAGTTCGTCCCATGAGTGTCCCCTCTCGACTTTTGTCGAAGTGTCGTCGGGTCAGAGGGTAAATTCATCTACATGGCGGGGTTGACGAATTTTCCGGGAATGGCGAAGAATGTCAGCGCTCGGGCAAAATGCCCTTTGCAACCGGGTCAACCATGCAATTTATGCCACCCCGATGCGTATAACGGGCCGCAGGATTGTCCCTTGGTCGCAATAGTTTTAGACGATGATGCGCTACGGGAAGTAATGCGCGAGAAAAGAATTGAATATAAATCCGCTAACTCTTAATTAACGCGCCAGAGTTTGAATTCCTAAGCCATTGATGGATCAATAATTGTGATGCCGCCGACGGTGGCACCTGATGGATCGCTCATTGCGCGCAGGGCGATAATTCCATCGACAAGACCGATAGTACGTTCGACCAATAAATCCGGACGCAATACGCCGGTTTCGATCATTGCAAGCATCTTCGGATAATCCACCGCTGCCATTCCGTGGCTGCCTAGTATGTCTAATTCATAGGCGATAACTCGCGCCATAGGCTCTGGAGTTAAACCATCGGGTGTCAACAGCAATCCCAGCTGCACATGTCGGCCGCGGCGACGCAGCGACAGAATGGATTGCGAAGAAGTTGTTTGTAAACCCAAGGCGTCCACCGCAACATGGGCGCCATCGCCAGTGATGCCCAGAATCTGGGCGAGGACATCTCCTGTACTGGAGTTAATGGTGACATCTGCACCTTGTTGTGTTGCCTTGGCTAGCGCCGCGGTTGAAATATCAATCGCGATTACTCGCGCGCCTAGCGCTTTTGCGATCATGATTGCCGACTGTCCCACTCCGCCACATCCAAAGATTGCGACCCACTCATGGGGTTGTATCCGCGCCCTGGAAGTCAAACCGCGGAAAGCTGTAGCAAAGCGACAACCAAGTGATGCTGCGGTTGAAAATGAAATCGCATCAGGCAATGCAACCACGTTGAAATCTGCATTTTCAATTGACACATATTGCGCATAAGAGCCCCATTGCGTAAAGCCGGGTTGCGTTTGAGTCGGACAGACTTGAGCATCACCGCCAGTGCAATAATGGCACTTGCCGCAGCCATTAACGAACGGCACCGTAACGCGATCCCCCACCGCAAACTTTGTTACTCCCGGACCAATGGCAGAGACACCGCCAGCGAGCTCGTGTCCCGGCACATGCGGAAGCACCACATCGCTGTCGTGGCCCATCCATGCGTGCCAATCGCTGCGACACAATCCCGTTGCTTTGACCTCGATGACAACTCCATTGGTCGGCGCTACGGGGACCGGTACATCGGTAATCGATAACTCGCCGCCAAATTCGGAGAAGTAAATTACGCGCATGCCCCAAGCCTAAGGGTTTGCTCGCGTGCGAGTAATTAAATCGCCAACGTAAAAATACTCGCAACTACGAGTACCGCTGCAGCGGCGATGCTCAAAGTCTTTCCGATCCTCTGAGGTAATCCCATTACTAATTGAGCTCGATCCCATTCCAAGTCTTTAATGACATTTAGAAAGTGGAAGGCAACGGCAATCAACATGAAATCAATGAATAGCCAAGTTGGTGGATGCTTTCCTGCTGCTGCATATATGGCCCAGGGCATTGCACCGAAAGAAATTGCATAAGGCAGTGGTGAGAGCCAGGTTGCCTTGATGCCGAAGTTGTAGGCGGTGGCGCTGCCAATCCCGAGCATGTGTAGGAAGCCACCCTTGATTCCGAGGGGACCGAAGAATGAAAGAAGGATTGCGGCGGTTAATGCGATGGTGATTCCGATGTGCAATTGCTTGCGAGTGACTGATCCATGAACTAAGGGTTTCTTTGTTCGCCCAGCTGCCTGATCGAGTGGGTGATCGATCAAGTCATTGGTCCATCCGACGACACATTGACCAGCGAAGATTGCTAGAGCGATCTCCAGAGATTTGGTAAATGACAACTGAGTGATTGAAAGAACAAAGGAAATGGTGACGACAAGGACCATGGGGCCAAAGTGCGTGGCTTTGGCGAGGCCGATGACTTTGTCTTTGGTTGTCATGGTTTAACTATTGCAGAAACATTTGCAATTGCATGGAAATTTAGCTTAAGTGTTAGCACCATATCTAATGTGATTTTGGTACTTGCGCTTTTGCCAATTAGGAGTAGAAATTACTTGTGCGAAGAAAAGAAGAGTCCGTTAGAACTCTTTAAAGCTTCTCGCACAGGAGAAGTGAAAATGAACACCAAAGAGATCTCCAAGAAAGAAAGTATGGATCGGTCATTCCTTTCAGACTTTCCGTCACTTCGAGATTGGTTTGAAGATTTTGCCCCAGAAAGATTCGCTTGGCTAGGTTCTGATCGCCATACAATAAAAGTCGAAGAGTTAATACGCACAAATGAAATTATCGTTAGAGCTGAACTCCCAGGTATTGATCCTGATAAGGATGTTCACCTACACATAAGCAATGGAATGCTAACAATTTCAGGTGAGCGTGAAGAACAGACTAAGACCGAAAAGCGATCGGAATTTTATTACGGGAGTTTCTCCCGGACCATCCCACTTCCTGCAGGAACTACCGAGAAAGGTGTGAAGGCAAGTTATAGGGATGGAATATTGGAAATACACATTCCAACGCCAGAAATGACCGAACGGCCAAAACGAATACCTATCGAAAAGATGTAGGAGTTATTTAAGTACCGACTCGTCGGTCCTTCTACACTTGATAGGTACGAAACAAAAACCGCTGGTGGTCTTTTATAAAGCCACCAGCGGTTTCTTATTCCTTAAATTGTTTGTGAGGATTGAGCTGGACCAAACTCATTATCGGGACCAGTTGGCTGAACCAAGAAGTAGATATTCACAAAAGGGATGATTAGGAGCCAGCCCCGTTTGCCGACGTCGTGCATGCGGCGGGTGCCAATCGCGATCGATGGGATAAAGAGAAAAATACTAGACAGAGACTCTAGATAGGTGTGGTTGCCGAAGAAGGCACCGTCGATAATGCTGGCCGAGACCGAAACAATGATCGTAAAGAGCCAGAAAAGCCAATAATCACGCCTAATTGTGCGGCCACGGAAGATTGCGTAGTTGTTGAGGGCCAAGCGGATCGCGTTATTCATAGCTTTAGTATGACCTAATCTTCACCCTAATTTTGGCGTGTCTAATCTTGATTTAGGCAACCAAAAGGTATCATGCGATACTTTTGAGGTGAAACGGCCGCTGGCGTCCCTAACCTTGGCCTGCCTATGTCTTAGCGCATTTATTCCTAAGGTAGAGGCATCGGTAAATGCATCAGATTCTAGGCAAATACCGTTCGCACCTCATTCATCTACCCTGATACTTGCACTTCAATCTGCCTCAGTCGCACTCCCAGATCCCAAACTTAATTGCGGTGACACACCAATTGGCGATAATAAAATTCCTGGCTGGATTACTTCTTCCCCGCATCTGACAAGTACATGGATTGGATATCGGAAGTTGTCTTTGAATTGGTGTCCAGCAACTGTCGCATCAACGAGTGATGGATACGATCCAATAATTTATACAGTGACACTAAATCCCGGTGCTTACACATGCACAACATGGGCAAGTACAACGTGCGTGCTGTCGAATCTTCCAATTGCCACCTATCATATTAATTTGCTAGCAACAAACCAGACCGGTACCAATGTTGTTGGCGTTCCAACCGCCCCAAATACCGGCGCGATTTACCTGTGCGTCAATGATGGCGCGACATGTGACGTGCCTGCGTTGACTCAAACATTTCAAACGTTTGGCAATAAATTAGGTGGGTTGGGTGATTGCACCTTTGCGGCTGCCGCTAATTGGGAACAACTAACGCTCGGTATCACTTCAGATGAAGCGACCGTCGAAGCAGAGTTCGTCAAAGCTGGAGGAAGCGCGGTAACAGGACTCGCCCCTTCGGGGCTATTTAATTATTGGGAACATTTTGGAATTGCGGGTGTGGCTATTAAGTCGGTAGCGCTTATGGGCACTGACCAGTTAACAGTTCAGAATGAATATGAAAATATTGGGCCGATGCTTGCTTCGCTCACTCTGATCCCCGGACAAGCCATCGCAGGTGAAAAGACTTCTGGCGGCGGTCATATGGTTGTCGTAGATGGATTCACGCCGCAAGGCCCAGTGATTATTTCCTGGGGTCAAATGTTGCAAATGACTTGGCAACAATGGGAGCTAGAGGCAGTTGGCTTGTGGAGTATTAACTCTTAACGACGCAAGTTGTCTTCCTTAACTTTGCTAAAATGTAAGCCTCGTGACTCCAGCGAGCGCCTCATTCTTAGTTTCGATTATGGCTTCGACTTTTGACAATGATCGAACGAGGCGGGAAACGTCCCTATCGATATAGCCAATAACCGCACAAAGTGTTCCAAAATCTATTCTTAGATCTCGGTCATGAATAGGTTCATGGTGTGCAATTCTATTTCTAAGTTTTCGCAACCTTTCTAGGTCAACGTGCAATTCTTTCCTTTGTCCTGAAAAATTGGGGAAAACGTGTTCCAACCTGCCCTTCCAAAGCGCTGAGTGGTAATTATTCGCGAACAACCCAACCCAAAATCCTAAATTGAGTTCAGCAATAACATGCCCAGGTGTGGGTGACCTTTTGTCTTCATAAACTTTAGCCACAGCTTCTTGGATGCTCCCCCGATCACCATCATGGATCGGTAGATCCGTATCCCACCATTCTTCAACGTTGGCATGCTCTCTAAACTTTTCATGTATAACATTTCTTAACGTAATCTCTAGGATGTGAAAACCTCCCCAAAAGGCGGCCGAAACTTGTATGTTCCAAATATATAAATTTTCTGCGATGCTGACATTTTGATTGGAAGCGCCTAGGAAGGCAGAAAATCGATCGGGATGTATGAACTGAGCTAGGTTAAATGACGCCCTATCCACAATCGGGCGAGATTCGGCTTGACTATTTTCAGGAATTGGTCATACCATTCTCCTCGTAAGCCCTGGACGAAGTTGCTTAGCAACTGCCGCTCCAGGGCAATCTTATTTCTGTGACATTAACGCAATGTTTTGAAAGTCGCGCCAAATTGTCCACAAGGTTATTTGAAATCACTCGCGTTTCCAGTAGCGTCATGGGCGAAGACCCCGATTGACCTCTGCGAAAGCATGCCGCCGGAGTTACGTCTTTTTTAAAGGCAACTGTGGAAAACTTAGGGCATTCTAATTTACACGGCGAGATGTGCAAAGGTAGATAACGGCGGACGACTGACGATGCCGCTTGCGCCAATTAATGACCATGATCCCGCTGAATATGGAATGAGGACCGCATCTCCTTTGGCTACTAACAGCGGCGAGTGGTTAGCAAAATCTATTTCTCCCGCTCCTTCCAGGACAATTAAAATTGAAAAACCTGCGGCGATCGCGCTTTTAGAACCCGATAGATAATCCGCTCTGAAGTAAGGACTGGCTGCATCTGAAAATACTTGATTATCCCTTGCCCCAAAAGCCCTATTTTCGGAGATCAACTGCCTCATCTCTTCTTCTAATATGGGTGTGTACCTGAGCGCGTCCAATGCGCAATCAAATCCAAGACCGAGGTGTCCGTCCTTCTCGCCATCGACGGCAAAATCATTCCACTCCAACAAGATGGATAAATCCGTGGGCTCCTGTAATTCAAGGACAAAAATCCCCGCCCCGATTGCATGAGGAACGCCAGCTGGAACCAAAATAGAATCTCCTGCTTTAACGCTCACCAGCTGTAGTGAGGCAAGTAATGCATCTGCATCGCGTTCCTCCACAAACTTTGCAATTTCCTCTTTGGTCTGCTCGCGCTTAAATCCCAACCCCACGGTGGCATTTTCTGGTGCTTCCAAGATGATCCACGCTTCCGTCTTGCCATGCGTGAGTGATAAATGCTCCTTAGCAAACGCGCGATTTGGATGATAATGAACTGGCAGGCGCTGATCGGGATCTAGTAATTTAAGAAGAAGTTCCGTGCTTGCGCCATATTGCGCCACATGCTGTTCTCCTAGCCATGCCTCGGGCTCTGCAATGATTTCATCCAGTAATAATTCTCCGTCATTTAACGTAGACAATCCCAATTCAGCTTCGCCAAATCGCGTTGTCATAGAACCGATCCACTCCTCCGGCCGCATCGGCCCACCAGGGCCATGTCTTAGCGCTCCTATCCGATTTCCTCCCAAGTAAAAATGATCAAATTGGTTGGATGGAAGTTTTTGTGGCGTCGCTTTGTGCGTAGTCACTCTATTGCCCTACTTTCTTCAGACTATGTTCCATAATTTCAGCGAGTTCTAACAAGAACCCTCCCACAAAAGTATCTCCTAAGCCAATGGTTGTAGGAGATTCACACGTAACTTCGAAAGCGGGAAGCAGGCAACCCCAACCGGCAATTTGCCTGTTTACTTCACTCTCTATCGACAAACTCAAAATGTTCTTGGGACTTGCCCCTACCGCTTCAAACTCTGAAACTGTGAAATTATCGCCGTGAATATATCGAGTAGTTGCCATTGTCATTCCAGAAATCATGCAATCCACGTACTTCACGTAATCTTTACCCAAAATCACTGAATAATATTTAGTATGAATAACTAAAATTGGCACGTCGATCAATGAAGAGATATCAGACAGTGCGGCGACCACACTCTTGGCGTCCAAATAATTAACATCCCGTTGCAGATATTTTTGTAACTCTTCCTCATTCATGCTGTAAAAAGTCGCTAATTTAGAGATCGCCGCCATTACTATGGTCCGGAATTCAGGGCGGTGATAGCCAGCATCTTCAAAGAAGATGAGGGCTTCTTTGGGGCAGGATTTTGAATACTCTTCAATTTCTTGCAGTCGAAGTTCCAACAGCGACTTCTCATGAATAGAGTTAAATCCTGAGATCAGAAAAATACTCGCAGTCGTTAAAACTCGAGGTAACTCATTGCTTAGTTTTAGTATTTCGTTTGGCGGGTCACATGTAAGAATAAGTCGATCAGCCCTCAAAGGCGAGATGACAGTATTTTCGACTCGGACAACGGCTCTCGGGTCAAATTGAATAATCAAGTGCGGATCCAGAGAATCACTATCGGCACTACATATGTATTTAGTTCCTTCGGGCAGCATATTTCTAACATTGTCATCAATGCTGACTAGATGTTGCGTCGTGGTTTGCCCAAACTTTTTCATCGCAATTGCAGCTCTCACACCCGTGCCACCGAGTGTGATTCGTTTTTCAAATCGGTTACTGAAAGTTTTAACTATTTCGGAGCTACTTACTTGGATTTCGCCACCACAAGAATCCTGAAAATGCGAAACGATATTGCATATCATTTCTCGTTCAGATTCAATAACTATGCTTTTGGATAGGTCTTTCAGAGTAATGCCATAAGAATCCACAAGACTCTGAAAAGTAGCGTTGTCCCAAACTATCTCGTAATCGACCGTACCTCCCAGGCCAAGCACCATTGCATCAGCCTGGAGACCCGACATTGGACTAGTAGAGCTCTGCTTTTCCGTCAGCATTAAAGAGTTCAATCTTGGAACGAGCAACAACTTTCAGGGCCGCTATGCAATCGGGTTGAATGGCATTTGGCTCACGAAGTTTCGGGTTGCTAAGTACATCGCGCATTTTCTCATGATAGGCCAACTTGATATCACTTGAGATATTAATCTTGTTAATGCCGTATTTAACTGCTTCTGCAAGTTCGGTCTCTGCATTGCCCGAACCGCCGTGAAGAACCAATGGAATTCCTAAGTCACTCTTAATCTCTTTAAGCAAATCAATGCGCAACTTCGGCTTAACATTAGTTGGATAGAGACCATGGCTTGTTCCGATGGCGATAGCAAGGCTATCTACTCCAGTTTGTTCTACGAATATCCGGGCATCAGAAGGTTTTGTGTAGATGATTTCAGCCGCTCCCGCTTCTCCGTAACTGTCATTTGCCCCAATGGTACCTAGTTCTCCTTCAACAGAGAGGTTTACCAACTTGAGCGCATCCACGGTCTTTTTTGTTATGGCTACATTGTCTTCAAAGGACAAGAGCGAACCGTCGATCATGGCCGAGGTAAATCCAGTATGGACCGCTTCCATCATGTGAGCAAAGGTGGTGCCGTGGTCATAATGGATGGTTACTGGGATAGAGGCTTTATAAGCCTTTGCAATAATCGAATACATCACATCGGAGCCAATGTGAGCGAGTTCATCGGGATGAATAGCAACAATTAGCGGCGCCCTCAACTCCTCGCTGATTTCAAAAATGCCATTGAGCATGGCGTAATCGCTGATATTGAATGCTGGGATAGCAAAATTATGCTTATTCGCCACATCGAGTAGAACTTTTCCATTGACTAACATATTGCTCCTTAAGATATCGGTTTATTTATTTTCTAAATTGTTAAGCCTTTACAGAACCAGCGGTCAACCCCCCAACAAAATATCGCTGGAAAAATAGGAAGAGCACGAGGACCGGTAAGCAACCGAGAGCACTCATTGCCATCATTTCATTCCATTTGTAAGCGTGCTGACCCATGAGAAGTTGAATTCCGACTGGAACGGTTCGCATGTCATTCGTCTTGGTAAGGGTGAGGGCGAAGAGAAATTCGTTCCAACAAATCATAAAATTGTAGATTCCGACCGTGACGATGCCAGGAATCGCAATCGGTACGAGGACTCGCCACAATGCGGTCATTGCACTGCCGCCATCGATTTTGACAGCTTCATCCAGTTCTCGAGGAAGCGTGTTGAAATAACCGGTGAGCATGATGATCCCGTAAGGAAGCGTAAATACCATGTACGTCAGGATTAGGCCTTGGTAAGTATTATAAAAATGCAACTTAACGATCAAAGCGAAATAAGGGATCATAAGTGTTATTGGTGGAATTCCCTGCAAACTGAGGATCACTCCGTTCAGGACCTTTTTGAATCTGAACTCATAGCGACTGAAAGTAAATGCTGCCGGGATAGATACCAGCAAGGTCAAAATTGTTACCGCGATTGCAATTGAATAGCTATTTATAAAGAATCTAATTTTTTCA
>Ga0207933_1000865_pt1 | contig 26263 bp, 30 predicted proteins | sample NGESurdeep092012_4_FD_184488 | JGI IMG/M metagenome (GOLD analysis project Ga0207933, IMG submission 184488) | Arctic peat soil microbial communities from Barrow, Alaska - NGEE Surface sample F53-3 deep-092012 (SPAdes) | ecosystem: Environmental > Terrestrial > Soil > Wetlands > Peat ... | reverse complement strand
AACGGGGCGATCCTGCCGAAAATCGGACTCTGATGGTCGACTAGAGAATGTCCCTATCGGCCGGAAGCCCGCGTAGCGCGGGCCTTTGCCACAGAGAGAGTCCTTCGCTGAAAAGAGTCCAGACTCAATGGCGGAGAGGGTCGGATTCGAACCGACGGTACGTTGAAAACGTACACTGGATTTCGAGTCCAGCGCATTCGACCACTCTGCCACCTCTCCGGAATTCAAAAGTGCGAGCGGATAGGGATTCTAGCAGAGCAGAACGAATGACCCAAGAAGTGGCGTTTTTTTGAATCGCGCCCAGGAAGACGACAGTGCAAAATCGAGGCCGGAGTCCTGGACGGACCTCACAGACGTGCTTGCGACTCGACCACGCCACGTCCATGTGCTATCAGAGCTCTGCGCAGTATGGGAATGTGATGGAATAGGGGCAAGTGTGCGGCGAAAGGCCAGATCCGACCCACGCCGCAGACTAGGGTTCGATACGGCGCGCCCCGCTGTACCGAGTCTCCCAGTATGGCGCGTCCAGACTCTCCACGCGTACCAGTTGCCCTCGGGCTGGGGCGTGGATGAATTGGCCATCGCCCAGGTAGATCCCGACATGCGAGACTCTACGCCGCAGAGTCCGGAAGAAAATCAGGTCCCCGGGTTTGAGTTCATTGCGACCGATGCGCTCGCCCAGCCGGCTGATCTCGATGGCGCGGCGGGGAAGATCCTCACCCAAGGCCTCATGGAATACGTAACGTACGAGTCCGCTGCAGTCGAGCCCCGTCTTAGGCGTATTTCCGCCCCAGCGGTATTTGACCCCAATGAGGGCGAGGGCGTGGTCAACCAGCGTTGCGGCACGGTCGCTGACACTGGGTTCGGGCACGACCGTAACTTCGGATTCGATCGGATGCGCGTCTGTCTGATTCCCCGCAGTTGCTATGGCAGGCAAGGAAAGGGCACCAGCTTCTGTCGGTGCGACTGCCGCGAAGGTGTGACTATCAACGCCACTTGCGAGTGCGGTCTGGGTGCCCATGAGGATCGCCACAGAGCATAAAAGGCGAGAAAGGGGACCCAGGGATGAACGTGGCATGCGCGCAAATCTATGTGAAAGCGGCCATCCTGTCAAAGGCTGGCTCGGTCGCGACGCAGTAATTCTCAAAGAGATCCGTTCTTGGCCCAGGCTTGTTTGGGTTAAAGTCGCATCAAATGGGGCCCATAACCGGCAATTGGCGCCCTATTACGAAGGATTTGCGATCTCTTGAGGTGGAGACATCATGGCGAACGCGCACACATCCTATGAGGTGTTCTATCGACGTTCCGTTGAAGAACCTGAGGAATTCTGGAGGGATCAAGCCGGCCTGATCGACTGGAATCAGCCATTTTCCCGGGTCCTGGACTATTCCAGGCCGCCTTTTGCACGTTGGTTCATCGGCGGCACAACGAATCTTTGCTATAACGCCGTCGACCGGCATTTGGCCAAGCGGGCTGCTCAGCCAGCCCTTATCTACGTTTCAACAGAGACCGGTGCCGAACGAACCTACACATTCGCCGAACTGTATCGCGAGGTCAATCGTACAGCTGCCATGTTCCAAACCCTTGGGGTGGATGTCGGAGACCGGGTCCTCATCTACATGCCCATGGTGCCCGAAGCGGTGTTTGCCATGTTGGCCTGCGTACGAATCGGTGCGATACATTCCGTGGTTTTCGGAGGTTTTGCGTCGGCCAACCTTGCTTCGCGCATCGAGGATGCGACACCCAAGCTCGTGATCTCCGCAGATGCCGGCTCGCGTGGTGGGAAAGTGGTCGCCTATAAACCATTGCTCGATCAAGCCATGCGCATGGCGAAGGGAAATACGGCATCGGTCCTGGTCCTCAATCGGGGTCTGGCCGAAATCCCATGGACCGAGGGTCGAGATTTCGATTGGGCTTCCTTGCGCGAGGAACATTTGGACGCGCAAGTGTCTTGCCGATGGCTCGAATCCAACGAGCCAAGCTACATTCTCTACACATCGGGCACAACCGGTATCCCCAAAGGCATACAACGCGATACGGGTGGGTATGCGGTGGCTTTGGCTGCCTCGATGCGCTACATCTTTTGCGGTAATCCCGGTGAAACCTATTTCGCGACCAGTGATATCGGTTGGGTCGTGGGCCACAGCTATATTGTCTATGCACCGCTCATTGCGGGGATGGCGACCGTACTTTACGAGGGGCTTCCGATTCGGCCAGACGGGGGTGTCTGGTGGAGCATCGTCGAAAAATACCGTGTCACGGTCATGTTCTCGGCACCGACCGCAATTCGGATACTGAAACGACAGGACCCCGCTTTTCTGACGAAATACGATCTGAGCTCGCTGCGCACGCTCTTTCTTGCGGGGGAACCCCTGGACGAGCCAACAGCACGATGGATCGCGCATGCCATTCAAAAACCTGTGATCGACAACTACTGGCAAACCGAGACGGGTTGGCCCATCTTGGCTTTGCCGCATGGAATCGACGCGGCAATCGAACCGCGGTTTGGGAGCCCGGGAAAGCCAGTCTATGGGTATAAATTGAAATTGTTAGACGAGATAACGGGCGAAGAAATAGGCCCGAATCGCAAGGGAGTATTGGCGATCGAAGGGCCACTGCCTCCCGGCTGCATGACCACGATTTGGGACGACGATCCTCGCTATGTGTCGACCTATTGGTCAACATTTGCAGGTCGTCAGGTGTATTCGAGTTTTGACTGGGGTATTCGCGACGAGGACGACTATTGGCTCATCCTGGGTCGAACCGACGACGTCATTAACGTCGCGGGCCATAGACTCGGCACGCGCGAGATCGAAGAGAGCATCAATGCGCACCCTGAAGTCGCCGAATCGGCTGTCGTCGGCGTTCAAGACGCTCTCAAAGGTCAGGTCGCAATCGCCTTTGCCATCACCAAGGGTGCCGCGACGATCGCGACACCCGGCGATCGCCTCCGCCTCGAAGGCGAGGTGATGGCCGTTGTGGATCGCCACTTGGGCGTGGTCGGGCGACCCGCTCGGGTGCATTTCGTCACCGCGCTGCCCAAAACGCGATCCGGGAAGATGCTCAGACGCGCGATTCAGGCCATTTGTGAGGGGCGCGATGCGGGAGACTTGACCACCATCGAAGACCCCAGCGCCCTCGAACAGATTCGAGCTGCGATTGCACCGTTGAATTGAAATGGCGTGAGGTGAGATCTAGAGAGGGGCTTGGCGAGCGTTCGTGAGCGCGCTATTGTTCGGCCTCGATTCCTTTACCATTTTTCCCCAACTATGTTCACCAAACCCGTACTCTCTTTAGTTGACATCAAGGCAGTCGCCGCAGCCGCGGAAACCTATGCGTTGGAACACAACTGGGCCGTGGTCATCGCGATTTGCGACGATGGAGGGCATCTACTCTGGCTGCAACGGCTTGACGGTGTGGCGCCCGTATCCGCCGAAATCGCACCCGCCAAGGCTCGTACGGCGGCGTTGGGGCGACGGCCGAGCAAGATCTATGAAGACATCATCAATGACGGCCGCACCTCGTTTCTGTCGGTGTCCGCACTGACCGGAATGCTCGAAGGTGGTGAACCCTTGATCGTCGATGGACACTGCGTAGGCGCCATCGGGGTTTCAGGTGTCAAGTCGGCGGAAGATGCCCAAATCGCACAGGCTGGCGTGCGAGCGCTCACCGTTCGCTAGCTGTCCTTGTCCATCCCCTGGCACCGGATCCTGCCGGCATTTTTGTTGCCGCCTGTCGGCCCGCTGTGGTTGATTCTTGGAGGCGCCGCCATCGCTGCGCGTTTGCCTCGATTTGGGCTCGCGCTCTTCGTCTTGGGTCTTCTGACTGTAGTGGGATTATCGTTGCCGGTCGTGGCCGATCTCCTGCAAACCCCATTTGAGAAAAACTTTCCTCCTTGGTCTGACAGTGTCCTGGCGCCGAAGGCGGATGCCATCGTCGTTTTAGGCGCGGGACGCAATTTGGGTGCCCTCGAATTCGGTGGTGAGACGGTCTCGGGGAACACGCTCGAGCGCGTGCGTTACGCCGCGCGCGTGGCCCGACGCACGCATTTGCCGGTTCTGGTGACTGGAGGCAAGCCCGACGGCGGCACCTCCAGCGAAGCCCAACTGATGGCGGAGACGCTTTTGCAGGATTTCGGTGTTGAGGTGCGCTGGATCGAGCCGAATGCCCTAAATACCGCGCAGAACGCGAGCCGCTCGATCGCGCTGCTCGAATCCTTTCACGTGCACCGTGTTCTCTTGGTTACCGACGTGGTTCAGATGCGTCGCGCAAAATTCGATTTTGAGGCGCGCGGCATGCCAGTGATCCCGGCGCCCATGAATTTTCGGGTCCACCATATCGACACAATCGACGATTTCATTCCGCAGGCGTCGGCCTACGCACGTTCAGCCTACATCTTGCGTGAATACCTCGCCTACGGCGTGGCGCGTTTGGCTGATCGGTCCTATCAGTGATAACTTGTGCAATATGGGAATGCTTAGATTCGAAGGAAGCTGCGGCATGAAGACACTTCATTGGGTTGCATTGATTTTGGCGTACCTGGTCACGCCACTGGCGCTGGCCGCACACGGCCGGCCTGGCCTGTGGCAGACCACGCTTTCGACGAATATCACCCAGGGCGCACCGTCGCTTTCGCCCGAACAGCTGGAGAAGATGCGCCAAATGGGCATCACGCCGCCCTTCCAAAAGCCCACGACCGTTCAGGTATGCGTGACGCCCGAGATGGCCGCGCGCGACGATTTTCCAAAGGCCATGCGACCGGAGGACCATTGCCAGATCGAAAATAAGAATCAATCCGGGGATGCGATCAGTGCCGATTTCGTCTGTACAGGCGACACCAAAGGTAAGGGTTCGGTCAAGGTGAACTACGAGTCGGACATCAGTTACGCCGGGGAGATACATTTCGCCGGCACGTCCAAGCTGGGACATCCTATCGAGTTCCGCAGCGAGTTCAGCGGCAAATGGCTCTCCGCGGATTGTGATTCCGCCAAATCCCCCAACACGGGGAAATAGGAAGGATTTAGGAGAGCGTGACGGGGATCTTCCCGATTCTCGTTTGCCATTCCCGCGGTCCGGTGACATGGACCGATGTCCCCTGCGAGTCGACAGCGACAGTGACGGGCATATCCAGCACGTCAAACTCGTAGATTGCCTCCATGCCCAGGTCCGCGAAGGCCACGATTCGGGCGTACTTGATGGCCTTCGATACGAGATAGGCCGCACCCCCCACCGCCATGAGATATGCGGATTGGTGTCGCTTTATGGCCTCGATCGCGACCGGTCCCCGTTCGGCTTTGCCGATCGTCGCAAGTAGTCCGGTCTGTGCCAGCATCATCTCGGTGAAGCGGTCCATCCGGGTGGCTGTGGTCGGACCTGCAGGCCCTACGGCTTCATCGCGTACCGCGTCGACCGGGCCCACGTAGTAGATTACCCGATTCGCGAAGCTAACCGGTAAGTCTTCACCCCGCGAGAGCATGTCCTGGATGCGTTTGTGGGCCGCATCACGGCCTGTCAACATCTTGCCGTTTAAGAGAAGCGTCTGACCCGGCGTCCATGATCTGACCTCTTCCGGCGTGAGCCGATTGAGATCCACGCGTTTGGATCTTTCGATGTCTGGCGACCAGCGTACATCGGGCCACTGCGAAAGTGAAGGCGGATCTAAATAGGCTGGACCTGAGCCATCCAGCACGAAATGTGCATGGCGTGTTGCAGCGCAATTCGGGATCATCGCTACGGGCTTCGACGCGGCATGCGTCGGATACGTCTTGATCTTGATGTCGAGAACGGTCGTCAATCCACCTAGGCCTTGGGCTCCGATTCCAAGTGCGTTCGCCTTTTCATAGAGTTCGATGCGAAGCTCCTCAAGCTTGGTCGCTGGACCTCGCAAAAGAAGCTCATACATGTCGATGTCCTCCATGAGCGCTTCCTTGGCCATGAGCATCGCTTTTTCGGCGGTCCCGCCGATACCAATACCCAGTATTCCCGGCGGGCACCAGCCCGCCCCCATGGTCGGAAGGGTTTTCAGAACCCACTCCACCACATTATCCGAAGGATTGAGCATGACAAATTTGGATTTGTTCTCCGACCCGCCACCTTTGGCCGCGACTTGAACATCGATGGTTTGTCCGGGAACGAGTTCGACGTTCACCACAGCCGGGGTATTGTCCCCCGTATTTTTTCGTTCGAATTGAGGATCGGCCAGGATCGATGCGCGCAATTTATTCTCCGGCAATAGATAGGCGCGGCGCACACCCTCGTTAATGGCGTCGGCGAGCGACCCTGAAAATCCGTCGAGCCGCACGCTCATACCAACTTTTAGGAACACGTTGACAATGCCCGTGTCCTGGCAAATGGGCCGCTTTCCTTCGGCGCACATACGGCTGTTGGTCAAAATCTGGGCAATCGCGTCTTTGGCTGCCGGACTTTCTTCAGCCTCGTATGCACGCCCCAATTGACGAATATAGTCGATCGGGTGGTAGTAGCTGATGAACTGGAGCGCAGCCGCGACGCTCTCAATGAGATCATCCTGCGTGATGGAGGTCATGGTGACATTAAATCCGTGAAGGAGATTGCGGCGACGATCCTTGTCGCTGGAGAGGTACAATTTTACACCGGTCCCCTTGATTTCATGACGCGGCAGGCAGGAGTGGATGGGCTCGACCCATTCAAATGCGTGGCTGTCAAAAGTGACGGGTATCCCGGCTGTGGTAAAACGAAGGTCCTGATCGAAGGTTCGACCGTCGCGTTCCAAAAAAGACCATCTTAAAATCGTTGATGCGAGGAGGAGAGCATGTCCAGCATTGAATCCATTCTTCACGAGAACCGGCTGTTCCCGCCGTCCGAGCCGACGGTCAAGAACGCCAACATCTCCGGTGACTCGGCGTACCAGGCCCTGTGTGATGAAGCCGAGCGCGACTACCAGGGATTTTGGGCCCGTCTGGCTCGCGATTATCTGGAATGGCACAAGCCTTTTAGCCGCGTTCTCGACGAATCGGATGCGCCTTTTTTCAAGTGGTTTGAGGACGGCGAACTGAACGTTTCATATAATTGCCTCGATCGTAATCTGAAAAATGGCAATGCCGAGAAACTCGCAATCATTTTTGAAGCGGATGACGGTTCGGTACGAAAACTCACCTATCGCGAACTGCATCGTGAAGTATGTCGGCTCGCCAACGGCATCAAGGCGCTCGGATACAAAAAGGGCGATCGCGCCATCATCTACATGCCGATGTCGGTCGAGGCCGTTGTCGCGATGCAGGCATGCGCCCGGCTCGGCGTAATTCATTCGGTCGTGTTCGGCGGTTTTTCCGCAAAGAGTCTCCAAGAACGCATTATCGATGCCGGCGCGACCCTTGTCATCGGCGCGGATGAGCAATGCCGCGGTGGCAAGAATATTTCACTGAAGACGGCAGTGGATGAAGCCTTTTCGATGGGCGGATGCGATGCCGTCAAGAAGGTGATTGTGTACCGCCGTACGGGTGGGAAAATCGCGTGGAATCCAAAGCGGGACGTGTGGCTTCACGATGTCGTCGCAGACCAGTCCGAGAGTTGCGAGCCGGTCTGGGTCGGCGCGGAGCATCCTCTCTTTATTCTCTACACATCGGGGTCGACCGGAAAACCGAAGGGTGTCCAGCACTCGAGCGCAGGTTTTCTTTTGTGGGCCGCACTCACGATGAAGTGGACTTTCGACCTGAAATCCAACGACATCTTCTGGTGTACCGCGGATGTCGGCTGGGTGACGGGCCACACCTATGTCACTTATGGGCCCCTCGCAGCTGGCGCGACTGAAGTCATCTTCGAAGGCGTGCCGACCTATCCCGATGCCGGCCGTTTCTGGAAAATGATTCAAGACCACAAGGTCTCGATCTTCTACACAGCACCTACAGCGATCCGATCCCTCATCAAGGCAGGCGGCGAATTGCCGCGCAAATACGACCTAACAAGTCTGCGCATCCTGGGGTCGGTGGGAGAGCCGATTAATCCAGAGGCGTGGATGTGGTACTTCAACACGGTGGGTGGAGGGCGTTGTCCCATCGTCGATACCTGGTGGCAAACCGAGACGGGCGGGCACATGATCACGCCGCTGCCCGGCGTAACTCCCTTAAAACCCGGATCGTGCACCAAACCTCTCCCAGGGATCATTGCGGCAATTGTCGACGAAACCGGACACGATGTTGAGGACGGCAAAGGAGGAATTCTCGTCATCAAAAGGCCGTGGCCTGCCATGATTCGCACGATCTGGGGGGATCCGGACCGTTACAAGAAGAATTACTATCCTGATGAACTCGGAAGCAAATACTATCTCGCGGGTGACGGCGCCAACCGTGACCTAGATGGTTACTTCTGGATCATGGGGCGAATCGACGATGTTCTGAATGTCTCTGGGCACAGGCTTGGCACGATGGAAATTGAATCGGCGCTGGTCGCCCATCCCCTGGTCGCCGAGGCTGCCGTGGTAGGACGGCCCGACGAACTTACCGGCGAAGCGGTTTCGGCGTTTGTCGTATTGAAACGAACGCGCCCACAAGGCGATGAAGCCTTACGTATTGCCGGAGAGCTACGCGATTGGGTGAGTAAGGAAATCGGACCCATCGCGAAACCCAAAGACATCCGATTCGGCGAGAATCTACCAAAGACTCGCTCGGGCAAAATCATGCGCCGCCTTCTACGCGCGTTGGCCAAGGGCGAGGAAATCACTCAGGATGTCTCAACTCTGGAAAATCCGGCGATACTGGAACAGCTTAAGGACGCGAAATAGAATCCCAGCAGGGTACTGAACAACCGGCAACCGCAAAGATTATGGCAAATGGGCAGTCTTCTAAATCGTAGAAGACGTTTCGCTGGGCTGGCCCTGACGGTGTGTAAGAGTCAGGCCGGTGTGGCCAAAGTTTGGCCGGCGGCCCTTTGCCATCGCCCATGTGGGTTGGGACACTCGTCGGAAAGGTTAATTCGACCGGCGCATCACTTTATCGATGATCGATGCGCGAGGATCCTGAGCAAAATCCTGTGGCGCGAATCGGATACGAAACGAGGAGAACCACGGGTTTGCTATACTCGCGTTCGCGAAAATTCTATGCGGGATCTCTTGATTCCGCGTTTTTCGTAGAAGTAGATGAGGGCTGCGGAGAGATGGATGAGCGGTTTAAGTCGCACGCCTGGAAAGCGTGTATAGGTTTATAGCCTATCGGGGGTTCGAATCCCCCTCTCTCCGCCAGGAAGACCTCTCAAACCGTCTCACGGGTTCGCCGCTGTCGAATGCTTTTACAGCTGAGGCTCACACAAAAGTGCTTAGCGCAGCAAGAAGCGGCGCATTTCGCTTCAATAAATTGATTATATTTAATTTCACAATGGGTTATGAGGCATGGAATGAATGTTGCTCTCTCCGACACCTGGATATCGGCACTCGATATTCATCTTAAAACTGCACAGAAAAAGCAGTCTCTCGGAGGATAAAAAGGATGTCTTTTACTTTTGTTCGTACCTTAACGATGGTTGCCCTTGCCGCTTCAGCCGTTGGGACGCAGGCAGCACCGGTCACCCCCACATACGATTCTTTCGCAAACCTTTCCGGGGCTACTTATGGCGGGACAGGGATCCCTACCGACCCAAGCGCGATCACAACATTCGGGCCGATCACCCTAGGTCTCGCTGCTACTCAGCGGGGTGTGGGCCCTAACCTCGGAAATAACGGCGCAGGGACATATTTCGCGAATCCAGGTAGTGACGGTCATGGCCACGCCCTCTGGAACTTCGACTATTACATCAATGTCGCCACCGGCAGTCTTTCGGACTACTCTTTTAAACTGCTGTATGACTTCAATCCCGGTGTCGGAACCGACGAATCGCAATTGGGCGTCTGGAATTTCATTCCGTCTGGGCAAACAATGCAGGACTCACAGAACCTCGGCTTTGGATTTCTTAGCACCACTATCTACGAACCCATTATCATTCCGCCTTCTGGGACTTTTGATCCGAATGCGAATGGCGAATATAGCTTTGCTTTGATTGCGTCTTCGCTGGCAGGAGTAGAACTCGATCGTTCGGCGATCAATGTCGATGTGGGTCAAGTTCCGGAACCGGCAACGCTTGCGCTCTTTGGCCTCGGCCTATTTGGCTTCGCAGCAGTACGTCGCAAATCATCAAAAGGCGCGCGAGTATAAGTATCGTATTACCGCACTCAAACCGCCTAAAAGCTCGCATTTGTCAGTATGAGGATGCGAGTTTTTCACTTCAGAGTGATCAACGCCCCGCGGAGCATGCTCGCCACAGCTTAGAGGTATCGATGTCGCTGCGACCCTCCATTTTTGGAGGAGCGTGGCATGAGCTAAGCGAGTGCGAGTCCTTGGAACCGTATGTTCTTGAGGCCGCCTGGGACGGTCAGTTAATGAAGCGGTACACGCTCGCGCAGGCCCCTCGCTCTGCACGAGCGGTGCGACGTTCCAAAATGAATCGCCAGAGGTTCTCTCTGGCCAGATTTTTTTAGTGCGTTCGACCGACGTCTCGCAGTTTCAGAACTCTAAGGATCTTCCGGTGAGCAAAAAAATCATCGATCATGCGAACTGGAGTGCCCGTATCGATGTAATCGCCGCGGCACTCGAACACCCCTCGACTTACTTCTTGGTCGCGGTACTCTGCGGATTCAGATCGCTCAGACGACCGGCCCAAACTCGCGTCTGACGTGGCTAGACCAGTCCAACGAGAAGGTCGTTATCCGTGTGATATAGGGCACGCTTCCCGAGGATGGCACGTGGCGGCGCCCCGAACCGAACGACGGCGTCATCCGCTTTGGCCTGCCTGTGCGGTTCAAGAAAGGCCTTCAACTGCGTCACACCGCCGTCATATCCCAGATCCTCGATCTCCCGCAGCAACACCGCTGCCGGAATCGGCTTCGGACGAGCGGCTTGAACCCGCTCCAGCAAATACCCCTGGTACGGATTCAGTTTCGTGAGTCGTGCGGCCTGCGGCCCCCAACGCGCCGCGTTAGCCTCTTTCAAATATCGCTTGACCGTATTGCGCAAGCAGCCGAGCTGCCGCGCTATATCCCGAATCGCCATATACTTTGATTTCCACTCTCTGCTCCTGGGTCAGCATGGTCGGCGGCCAAAAAGCCACCATCCTCGCCCAGACGGGTCAGTTTTACTCCGACGATGTTGGGTTAGTATTACTCTGACGCTCACAGCGATGAAAGCGTATAACAATTCGTTTTGCACCCGGCGTCGGAGTAACTTCTGAGCCGTTTGAGGTGGGATGGTATGGTTTGCCCGACAATTAGGGAGTTTTTTCTATGATGCGTGTACCCCTGTCATCGGGCGCCCCGTCCGCGCGACGGATCACCTACGAATACGATATTGGAGACGACCGATGCGAACCCCTTGAGATTATTCTCCGGGGTGTCTACGAGGCCGGAAGTGAATGCTCCGTACCCCCTGAGAAGATTCAGACCATCGGAATAGAGGGGGTAGACTAAAGGTATGAAAGTAATGCAGTCGTCTTGCACCGCCTGTGAAACATCTCACCCAGATTGAAACAGAGTATTTTCGCGACGACCACCCACCTTCGGCACGGTAACCGACCTATCCGGCCAAAGCCCAATCAAAACCTAGATGTCAATGCGGTTTTAGTCTGCCGCTCGGCTAACGGCGTACGCCGAAATCTTGTTGATCCTCTGTGCTTGCCCACCCCGCTCCGTGCGGTGCCATCTTGGCGCTTAAGGGGCCGGACATCGACCCCGCAGCCCCATCGGCAAAAGTTTTCAGGGGTATCTTCGAGAGGACCTCGTCTGCCTGATCCCTGGGCAACGATTGCACCAATGTGTATAACTGAAGGCTTGGCATCGCTGCCAAGTGCTCGACGGTGTATCCGCTCTTTAATAGGCTCATACAAATCTCCTCGCTGGAAGCCGACTTTAGAGGTGGCCTCCGCAGCTCCCTTCCGGCCGGAGCATATTTTTCACAGCTTCTGATTTTTTGTCGTCCGTTCCCAATCCTCGTTTTCCAAATCGACCTCTTTCCCGCGCGGCTTCCCGCCCTTCGTAGGTTGGTAAAAATTCACCGCGTCATCGACGGATTTCGCTCTCCTTTTGTCTCTCACGACTTGCCAAAAGGCTAAAACAAAAACAACGATGAAAAGTGCGGCCACCAGCTTGACAATTAAGTCGCCCATAGTTCACTCCTGCGGCTCAGTTTGCCTGCAGTCCCGAATGCTTGACAACGAATTTTCCATTGGCGGCACAGGTAGTTGCCACAGACGGGCCGAATCTGGCGTAGCACGCAGCGCGCTGTGCAGCGCAGTCGCCAGCGGCCGAGTTGCCAGAGCCTACAAGCCCGAGGGTTTCGCTGCGCGCGTGGATTTGGGCAAACAATTCTCTCTTGGCCTCTGGCGTAGAACCAACCTCTTTTGCAGAATTCCCTTCCCGACAATTAGGACCCATGCAGGGACGGCGGTGCTCCTTTTCGTGTCCGGCGTGGTGGCACGAGCCACCAGAGCAGCAACACATAAATGCAGACCGCGACATAGAAGAGAGCAAAAAGCCAAAGTGGCAGCGGCCAGTAGATCAGCCGATTTATCCAGCCGGAGATAAGAGGCCCAGAGGAGATCGAACTGCCTGCCGATTGCAGAAGATCAATCTGCCAAATCGTTAGAAAGCATGCCCGATGCAGAATTGCTTGCAGTGCTACCGCTGAAAGTATGCCGAGATGAAGAGCACGCCACCAGAAAGCGTAAACGAAACACCAGCCACGCCACGCCCCCAAAGGTATCGCGACTATCCAGAATACGTTAAAGGAAATTATGCCGAGATGGAGCAACAAAACGCCATAGGCCAATGCGGATTGAAGTGGCGGATCCATCGAAGAAGGATGCTCTTTGGCCGGGATTCTGCAAATCCATTGGTTTCGCAGCGACAGCAATGCCTAATTCGCTGCGCCAAAGATGAAACGGTAGCGATTTATCCGACGGACGTCATCATCAAGTCTGGCTCGCTGATTTGATTTGGGTCGTTACGTTACACTTTCGCAAGAAACATAAAGGCAACCGAAAATTCCGCGGCCTATTTTCTGTAGATCGAGGGTCGTGTGCTAAGACTTTGCGGGCGTCTTCGCATCCGGATGTGCGCCACCACGCCCGATCGTTCTTGCCCGCCATTGGCGCAGTACGCGCGATCCTCAATACATGCACGACCGCGTCTGACGAAACCCAGATTACGTTTGCAGAAGGGCAACCGGCAACCTTGGGCGTGGCTGCAAGTCTTGGCAAGGTTCAGCGCGCTTGCTTACCGCGACATTTCACCCAAACTTGCGGACTCTTTGCAGGGTCGATCGAACGCTAAGGCGCACCCGATGGCCTCCGTTGACGCCAGAATGACGCGAGCCATAAACGAAGGTATTCTTGTGCGACTAGGCGAACGTGAGGAGCTAGCTATGCCCGAACATGAGTCCTTAGATCGCGTCCGCCGTAATCTGCTTTTTGCTGGCGGATTATTGACCATAACCGGGGCGCTGCGACCCTTGAAGGCGTTGGCGCAGGCGACCGTAGGCGCTAAGTTTCGAATCGGCGTTATTGGCTCCGGGCATATCGGAGGCACCATCGGCGGGTTGTGGGTCAAGGCCGGTCACCCGGTACTGTTTTCGTCACGCCACCCGGATGAGCTCAAAGACCTCGTGGCTGGACTGGGCCCGCTTGCCCGCGCTGGCACTGTGGCAGAGGCGATTGCGTATGGCGACGTCATTTTTGTTGCAGTACCCTATGGCGCATTGCCGGGACTTGGTCAAGTCTATGACGACGCCCTGAAGGGGAAGATCGTACTCGACGCTGGTAACGCCGTTGCTGCGCGCGACGGGCCGATCGCCGATGAGGTGGAGCGTAACGGCGTGGGCGTCACCTCTCAAAAATACCTGCCTAGCACGAAGCTGGTCCGTGCGTTTAACACGCTCTCCTACAAAATCTTTGCGAACGAGGCACATCGTCCCGATCCGAAGCTTGCGATTCCCATCGCTGGTGACGACGCAAACGCAATCCAGGTCGCTTCGGGGCTCGTGCGCGATGCCGGTTTTGAACCGGTCATCGCCGGTAAGCTCATCGATGCACGTCGATTCCAACGCGGTGCTTCCGGCTATGGTCAGGCGGTAACCGCGGCCGAACTGAGGCAAAAATTGTCACTGACGTCGTGACTTCGTTCGAGCGCTTGCTACGACGGTTGGTGCCAGCGACGGATAAGGAGCGCTCGGCAGCGCTGTGGTCCTTCGCCTACTTCTTTACGCTGCTGGCGGGTTATTACGTGCTGAGGCCGCTGCGCGACCAAATGGGGATTGCCGGGGGCGTCAAGGCGTTGCCGTGGATGTTCACAGCGACTTTTGTGACACTTCTTGTGGCACAACCGCTCTACGGCGCATTGGTGGCAAGGTTACCGCGTGTTCGGTTCATCGCCATTGTTTATCATTTCTTCGTCGTTAATCTCGCGCTATTTTGGCTGCTGTTGACCTTCGGCATCGCGACAGTGGTTGTAGCGCGCGTCTTCTTCGTATGGGTCAGCGTGTTCAACCTTTTTGCCGTCGCCGTGTTCTGGTCATTCATGGCCGACCTGTTTAGCAGCGAGCAAGGAAAACGCCTGTTTGGATTTATCGGCGCGGGGGGTACGGCAGGTGCATTGTTGGGGCCGGTCATTACCATCAGTCTTTCTGTGCCACTTGGGCCAACCAATCTTTTGATTGCGGCCATCGTGTTCCTCGAACTGGCCGTCTTCTGCGTTCATCGGCTCGAACATGCCGCCAACGATCGAGGAGGCCCACCCAAGGCTGCACCCGGTATCGGAGGCAGCGCTTTCGCGGCGTTGCCGGAGCTTATACGTTCGCCATATTTGCTTGGTGTAGCCGCATGGGTTAGCTTGTTGTCGTTCGGGGCGACGATTCTCTATTTCATGCAGGCGAACATTGTGGCAGCGACCATTCATGGTGCTGGTGCGCAAACCCGAGTTTTCGCCAGTATTGACCTCGCGGTTGGTCTTTTGACCTTGGTAACGCAGGTTTTCGCTACGGGACGGCTGCTCAAGCGGTTTGGTACCGGGGCAGCGGCAGCTGCGTTACCGGGGGCCTATATCCTGGGATTCGCGATACTTGCTCTCATGCCGGGCCTCATCGTTGTGGTGGTATTCCAGGTTATTCAGCGGTGGATGAATTTCGCAATAGCCAACCCGGCGCGCCAGGTGTTTTTCACTGTCGTCGCTCGAGAGGAAAAGTACAAAGCAAAAAACCTTATCGACGTGGTGATTTATCGAGGCTCCGATGCCTTATATGGCTGGGTATTTGATAGTTTGCAGCTCTTGGGGCTAAAAGTCGGTGCGATTGCACTGGTCGTGTTACCGGTGGTCGCCGGATGGCTCGTACTATCCAACACGCTGGGGAGCGTGCAAGAGCGTCGTGCTGTGCGGATGGGTGCGGCTGTACAGCAAGGAGATTGACGGTGAACCCTATCACTCGCCGTGATTTCACAGCATTGGCCGCTGGAGCTTTGCTGACGCGACGCGCCTTTGGCCAAACGTTCGAAGCGCAGTCACTGACTCGCGCCATCCCAATCACGGGGGAGCGAATGCCGGCAGTAGGGCTGGGCACTGCGAGTGTTTTCGACAGTGACGACGAACAAACCCGACGTGTGGCGGCGCAGGTCATCCGGACGCTGGTCGACGCCGGGGGACGTCTGATTGACACGGCCTCGTCCTACGGCGATGCGGAGAGGGTGCTTGGTGTTGTCATCGCATCGGCCGGTTTACGCGAAAAGATTTTCATGGCCACAAAATTGGAGCAGCCTGACGAAGCAGAACTAAAGCGTTCGCTTATGCGTCTAAATACGAGCACGGTCGACCTTCTACAGCTTCACAATGTTCGCGATGCGCGACAGTCACTGTCACAGTTCAAGGCATGGAAAGCACAAGGCTTCTGCCGTTACATCGGCGTCACCTCAACATTCCATGGTGACTTCCCCGCAATTGAAGCGGTGCTTAGGCGGGAACGGCCCGATTTTGTACAAATCGACTGTTCACTTGATGACCGGGAGGCGGAAGGGCGCATTTTGCCCCTGGCCGCCGAGCTTAAAGTCGGAGTCCTTACAGCGCTGCCATTGGGTCGCGGCCGCCTCCTTCGCGCGATTAAGGGTAAAACGATTCCCGATTGGGCCAAGGAGTTCGCCGGCACCTGGGCGCAGTTTTTTCTTAAATATCTTCTGGCTGATGAACGGGTCACGGCCGTTATTCCTGGCACATCCAATCCCGCGCATATGATGGATGACCTTGGGGCCATGCATGGAAGTCTTCCGGATCAAAGTCAGCGCAAACGGATGATAGCCTTCATCAACGCTCTTTAAGGATACTATTTGTTCGCGCGAGTCAGCCTGAATCTTTTTTTCTCTCTGGAAACAGGATTGTGACTTTGACGATTTGATGCGATCGGTTGTGGCTGGTATCTTCACCTTATTCGTTCTAAGATCGCCGAAAAGGGGGTCGCGTTTGTCCGGCTTAAAGTCCCTGTGCTGTGGGGTGTTCTGCCAATGGCGCTGTTTATCGCGGTAGTGCCGTTCTCGTACCCAATTAAAATTTGTTCGATCAGACCATCTGCCAAAAGGATCCGTATGAAGTCAGACCGTTCGGGGAAACTCATCGCGAAGATTGTCATTACTATTATCGCGGTCTACGTTCTGATAATGGCGACCCGTCAAATGATCGGAGGGTAACCCGCAGCGGCCGAGGCCCTGAGGCCTCTATCGGCAAGAATGACGCTTGACCTGAAAAGGCCAAATGCGCGGCGGGTAGGTGAATGTGTCCATGATCTCGCTTTGTGCAAGTTGACTGCCTTTGACATCGATGGATGTGCGGGCAGAATTATCTTTCGGCAGCCGCTTCGGAGGGCGCTATGAGAGTTGGCACTCTCGGCCAGTTCGTTATCAGCGCGAATGCCATTCGACAAGGCATACGATGGATCGGCGTTTTTAAAATCCATCAGACTGACCCATCGTATCTAACCACCTCAGGTTTCTCGGACGAGATGCACACTGATTCTACCTTCGCCTCGAAGGAAGAGGCGATCGACGCAGCCTTCGTGGAAGGAGAGGAAGTAGTCAAATCTCAAAGACCAACGGTGCGCGGTGGTCCGAATAAGTGAGAGTCCGAAATTCAATCATAACCAGTCATCTATGGATTGCTTATGGATTCACGACGGTGCTTCTGAATGATGGGCAACCGACTTCGATTCGTTTATTGAAGGCATGCGATTTGTGTGGCGCCAGCTCAGCAACATTGCGATTGGATTGGGAGTCAACGCGCTAGAGCCGGACTGCGTGTTCCCCGAGAAGGCCGCACGTTGCACATGGGAGGCTGCCTTATTCTGTCTGATTCGTCGACGAAATTCAGATAATTCAAATAGCGAACACGATCGCGAATGAAATGCGCAAACTCCAATTAAAGAGCACGAGCTGGCTACGTGCGGCCGTGCTTGGTGCAAATGACGGAATAGTTTCGACATCGAGCCTAGTTTTGGGTGTGGCGGCATCTCATGCATCTCACGGCAGCGTACTCGTCGCAGGAATCGCTGGCCTCGTCGCAGGCGCCATGTCTATGGGTACGGGAGAATACGTATCGGTTCATGCGCAAGCAGACACGGAGAACGCCGCACTCAACCAAGAACGCGAGGAACTGAAGAACGACGACGTGGGAGAGCATCGGGAGCTGGCCGCGATTTATATTCGACGAGGCCTCAACCCGACGCTCGCGAAACAGGTTGCACAAGAGCTGATGGCCCGGGATGCTTTGGATGCCCATGCGCACGACGAACTCGGAATCTCCAAGACAACGCGGGCACGCCCTCTGCAGGCGGCAGTCGCTTCAGCGTGTAGTTTTGCAGGAGGAGCCGCGCTACCAATCCTGGTCGCCGCAACGGCTCCCGAATCCTATTTGATATCTCTCGTCTTCGGGATCTCCATTTTGTGTCTTGCGGCGTCGGGCGGACTGGCCGCGTATGTGGGAGGAGCCGGTGTCGTACGTGGGTCGATCCGAGTCACTTTCTGGAGTGCCTTGGCGATGGGCGTGACCGCAGGAATCGGGAGCCTTCTTGGAACTTCGCCATGAGCTTCGGACACGCGATTTATATTCATTCGGGCACGTATATGGGAGATTTCGTCTAGCCTTACGGTCAGCCTCGAGGACCGATTTATGAACCCTATAAACGGTACAGCATCACATCCTACTCACCCGCAAGCAGCCCATTGAATGGCCGGGTGAAATTTCTCTCGACCGTTAGAATTTTAGGTGGCATCGACCTAATGATGCGTACTCGCTGCTCCAAATTCGTCGAATTATGTGGATTCCTTTACGGCCGTGACGAGGCGAAGCTCATGGCGATGTGAATGCGGCGGCGACAAATCCACGGGGGCGTCTGGCGGATTGGTGCGCCTATTGAACCGAAGGTAGATGTCCGACGACCATTCCTCGTCTGAAATTACTATACTCTGGGGAACTGATACTCAAAGGGTGCGAGCTGTGATGATTCCCACTGAACCGATCGGAAGTATTCCACGGCCTTTGGATTTGCTTGACGCCCTTAAAAAGCAACACGGAGAGACGCCGAACGTGGATTCTCTCTATGACGTCGCGGTCGGGGATACGATTGCGCGATTTGAAGCTACGCGTTCGCCCATCGTTACAGATGGGGAACAGCGGAAATACCATAACTTCTGGACTTACTCCGTCGAAGGTCTAGCAAACACCCGTTCGGACGGATTCAAGATTCCTTTCAGTGCAGGGCAGACCTGCGATCGCGCTCACCGCCTTTGCTCGTTCTGAAGACAGAACTCGTGCCCTACGCGCCGGCTTTCTCGTGCACCTTTCAAAGCCGGTCGAACCGTCCGAACTTGTGGCAACAGTCGCCAGGGTTGCAGGGCGAACGGGGCACAAGGAGCCGCGTGACCGGTAGGATTCCCATTCTCCCAGGCTGAACGCTATCGCATGCTGCTAGTGGGGTACGAGAGCGCTCAAAGTCGTATAATCTTGTTGACGGGCGACTAACTTGCGCTTATCGCGTTCGCCCAGGAAAATGCCTCGACTTCCAACAAAAATAGGCCGTCCAAACCGTTAACCGGCAGTTCACCGATTAGCACCCGCAACGCGGCGTCATCGGCTTCCTCGACCAGTTGGGCTACTTTCAAGAGATACCCAAGGCGCCCCTCCCCATCCAACAGGGCCGCTTTGATTTCCGGCGAGAGCGCCAATTCCGCGACTACCTGTTCGCGTGGCATATTCACCAGCACGTCCACAAGAGAAAGCATTCCTGTCATGAACGCGGCCTCTACGGCTTCATCGGTGGCGTTGTCGTAACGACGCATGATGAGTTCCATCAGCTTTGCACGCGAGGCTGCCATTTGGAGCAACGGATTTCTGGAAGAGTCCTCGTCGGCACGCCCGGTATAGATCATGAGCTGCAACCAGTTTCGCAGCTGTTGACGCCCCGCCATAGCGAGTGCGTGTCGGACAGACGTGATTTGGATCTTTCGTCCCATTGCAGCCGAATTCACTAGACGCAATAGATTGATACTCAGGATCGGATGACGTTTCAGCTCAGTCTCCAGTTCTGAGATGTTCGCGTCGACCAAAATCAGATTCAGGAGTTTTAGCAGTTGGACCTTCTCGGGCCGGCGATGGACTTTGGCGACGAGCATCTGGGGCTTGGCAAAGTGGTACCCCTGAAAGAGTTTGAATCCCAGGCCCTTTGCCATCTGGAACTGATCTGTGGTCTCGACCTTCTCGGCTAAAAATATGATTGAGTTACCCGGCATTTTCGTCAAAGCGTGTACAAGCGCTGTTTGATTATGCGTCGACATGTCAACCTTGACGACGTCAATCCGCGGGGCCATCCGAAGTACTCGTTCGTTGCTAAGTGGACCGGCATCGATCGCGACTCGAAAGCCCTTCGTGCGAAGTTCGCGCAGCCGCTCGAGAAGTACGGCTTCGGGTTGGACCGTTCCCATAAGCTCCAGGACAATTTTTTCGGGAGGTAAAAGATCGATCAGCTCGGAATTCAGAAATGCCTCATCAACATTTAGGTAACCGTCTGCTGTGCCTAAGACCGAGTTCAGCCCAAAACCTGAAAGAGTGTTCTCCAAAACAGTACTCGTCGCCTGCATGTTGGACGTGACTTCCGCCTGATTTGTGTGGCTCGCTCGAAACAGCAGTTCGTATCCCACCAGCAGGTTATCTACGTCGAGAATAGGCTGGCGCGCGAGGAATATTTCTTCCAGTGGAGATTCCGTCGTGACGGCGCTGCGGTCGAGAAGGGTGAATATCGCTGACGCAGATGCGGATAAGCTCATTTTTGGCAGGGAAAGGTTGGTGAAAACCGTATCGGTAGGGGTCGAAGCGCAATGGGTAAGAGCATGGCACTCTATCGAGCGTCATTGAAGGGATTTTCGGCTTTTTCTCGTCTACGGACTTCGTTTCTTGACAAGATTTCACAATCGCACACCAACGAACTTGGTCGGTGCAGGCTCGGACATGAAGAGTCGGTAATGCCGAGATACGAGTGCTCGGCAAGCGATATTAAATTAGAGAGCCCCCGGCGGCGAGACCGTTCCAAAACTGCATCCTCGCGACGATGTAGGCAGAAGGAAATGCGTTTGAGCTGCTTTTCGGAACACTAGATGACGCGCTGAATTTGGCTAACGCTCATCTTCACGCCGAATAGAAGTTGTGGTCACAGGCACAACTTGCACTGCAGTATTCATACCCTCCAGAAGTCTGTCATTTACCGCGCGAGTGGCTGTCAACAATTCCCGTTGCGTCAAGTGTATTGCTCTCAATTCAGCGAGGGCAGAATTGATTTTCCAATACCAGCAAATAACTTCCCTAAGGATCAGGAAAAGTAGTACGACGAGGACAATCGCCACAAGCGAGTAAATAACTGGGTCGGTCATTTTGATTTCCCCTCGTGAATTGCAGATTCCGGCCCCTGCTCGAGTGAGGCGGAAACCTTAGGGCACCGCTTTAGGTAACCATTGCGATTGCGGTCAACAAGGCGCACGGCGCGCCCTACGTTCGAGCACAGGTGTTTCCCGAATCTGGGGACAAAACACAAGCGCGGACAGTCGTCAATTGGACGTCAGGAGCGCAAGAATGCGATCGGGTGGAGCAGGTTTAAGCACGTAGTGGTCGAATCCTGCTCTCAACGCTTCTTCTTTGGCAATGGGCTGGTCTTCACCCGTTACTGCGATCAATCGAATCGGCGCACACCAAGAGCCGGCCCTTATGCATCGCGCCACAATATTGCCATCCATGCCGGGCATGTTTATGTCCAACACCGCGGCGTCGTGTGCGGCTTCTAATGCAAGTACGCAAGCAGCCAGGCCGTCGTAGGTCGTAGTGACCGAATGCCCGCATGATTCCAAGTACGCGGCCATAGCGTCAGCTACATTCCGGTCATCATCTGCCACCAATATTCTCATGAGATTTCCTTTCCCTACGGGGTGCGCAATATTCGTGCCCTAGGAGAGTCTCAAAATTATCTGGTCTCAACCGGCCCCAGGAACGAGACTGCGGATCCTACGGGAGGTTCGTCAGGAGATTCTTCCGAACAGCTACTCACGCGAAAGTCGCCCTACGTCTACGTGGCCGGCGAAATCAGATTCGATCTGAATATCGGAGTCGAAACGGACCGCGCCGCCACGGTATTTCTGACGATGTAGGGCCGCATCCCGACCCCATTGATTTGTCGACGCGTCAAACGCCCCCTCTTTAGGGAATTCGGCCCGAAAGGCGAATATTCGGCCCGGCTCAAGCATCATGTGATTTGGTCAGGTCCGACATGGCATGAGTCACGAATGCCTTTCACATCGATGACACGACGAGTAAGATTCTCTCTCTTTTCTAATGGTCTGCCATGCTCGTCATCGCCGTTGAACCGCCGCCCATGCGTTCTTCGAGCAAGCCCAGAGTTACCAGATTCTGGTATTTTCTACTCGGAAACTTGCTGTGGTTCGCTTCGGGCACGCACGGCGGTGCGTACCCCTTTGGGAATGCTGCAAACCTTATTTCCTGATCATGAATATCCGAGGTGTTTTTAAAAAAGATCCCCAATCCAAAAATCGGACGTAGACGGGGCGGTGTGAATGATTCCTCGCGGATGCGATTATCTTAATTCGGTAGTGTTTGCGCTGAAGAATTGAGTGCAGGTCGGCCATAGTATTTGGGGAATCTCGCCCATTAAAACGTTCCATAACCCCGTTGACCGAGTGTATGGAGCAGTTCTATTGGTTGCGTCGGTTTTACTTATCCGCGCGTAGGATAGTTCGGTACCCTATGCCGAGTAACAAGTCGTCGAGCGCTCTGTGTAAAGGCAATCGCATAGAAATATGCAGTCGCTGGACCAAGGGTGGGCGAATTTTAGGAAAGGCAATGGGCTCTGGCCCCTCGCATTCTCTGCAACCTTCAATTGCGTTGGTCGATCATATCTTCGGTTTTCTTGTCACGACACAGTTCACAAAGCGCTTGAATTTCTAGTGCGCTCCCAGTCGGCTCAAATTTAATTTTCCGCAAACAATTGACCAATGTGTGCGCAATCCTAATGTCGTTTATCTCGGCGACCACATGGCAGTTGGGGCAGATTGCGATGAGATTGTGTGTGCCCGATATTGGATCCCCACAGGCGATGTACGCGTTAAGTGAGTCGACTCGATGCGCCAGACCCTCGTTGATTAGAAATTCCAGCGCCCGATAGATGGTCGGCGGCGTGGCGTTTGCATGCGTTTTTTTGAGATCTTCCAATAACTCGTAAGCCTTGGCGCATCGGTTACGTGTCAAAAGAAGTGTTAAGACCTCCTTTCGGATCGGCGTGAGTCGGGTGTGTCGCCGAATGCAGCACAACTCTGCCAGCGTTAACTGGGCTTTTACGGTTCGTTCACTCGGTTTCATCGTCTTCGACTCCGATTCTCATCGAATCCTCGGCGACAGCAACTTCTCCAGACTCCAACTTCCGGAAGTGCGGATGTGGCCTGCCAAAAAGTAATCAAATTGCACGAGTACCCGTCCGTTCGGTCGGCTCATCCACTTGGCGTATGTCGGCAGCCCAAAAGGCTCCTGGAAGGTCGATACTCCCCAAATCAGTTGTAATGTTATATCATTACAGCTGATTCGAGCGGGGGCTGAATAATGAAGTGGGGTCGGCAGGTGGGGCTTGTTATTGGAATCGGCTCATTATCGCTGTTTGCTCATGCAGCCGATTTGCCGATTAAGGTTGTGGCTGCAGAGAATTTTTACGGAGATATCGTCCAGCAAATCGGTGGGGATCATGTCTCCGTAACGAATATTCTCGTTAACCCAAATCAAGATCCCCATCTTTTTGAAGCGAGCGCTAGCACGGCTCGATCGCTGAGCGCCGCGAAATTGGTTATCTACAATGGGGCGGGCTATGATCCTTGGATGGACCAACTCCTTTCTGTCACGAAAAGAAATGAGCGAGCGGTCATTGTCGTGGAATCGTTCATGCACACATCTTTGGGCGGTAACCCTCATTTATGGTATGACCCTGCAACAATACCTGCTCTGGCAAAAGTGGTGGCTGCACGCCTTACGTCCGAAGATGTCCTGGATAAGGCTCAATACGACGCAAACCTCACAAAATTCTTGCAATCCCTAAAGCCGCTCGATCAAAAAATACAATCCATGCGTGTTAGATATTCCGGGGTGCAAGTCACCGCGACGGAGCCGGTCTTTGGGTACATGGCCCAGGCAATCGGCTTTACGATGCGAAACCGGCGCTTTCAGGTGGCGGTGATGAACAATACCGATCCGGGCCCATCCGCGGTGGCGGCATTTGAGAATGATCTCACCTCTCGCACCGTAAAAATCCTGTTCTACAATCGCCAGGTTTCTGATGCGTCCGTTGCCCGCATGATACGAATCGCCCAAGATTCGAAGATTCCGGTAATTGGGATCACCGAAACGGAGCCGGCCAATATGCATTATCAGGACTGGATGATGACCCAGTTGCAAGCAATCGACACGGCACTGATCGGAGCAAAGCCATAATCGACCTCTCGTTTGATGATGTGACCGTAGCACTGGGCAACCGCGTTATCGTATCCCACGTCAATATTTCCATTGAACGGGGTTCGTTCATTGGCGTTTTGGGCCCGAATGGATCGGGCAAAACAACTCTGATGAGGGCAATTCTCGGGTTGATACGCCCCAAATCGGGTCAGATTCGGGTTCTGGATGCCCCAGTGGTGGCGGCTGGTAACCGGATGATTGGATATATTCCACAGACGCGAAACGCTACGGGACCCATACGATTGAGCGGCCACGATTTTATCGCGAGCGGAGTTCGTGGCCATGGATGGGGGCTACCATTCTTGACAGCTGACGAACAGCGCGAAATCGCTTGGGCGCTTGACCTGGTTGATGCAACCGGGCTGAGTAAGCGTCCCATCTCAGATATGTCCGGCGGTGAGCGACAACGCCTTCATCTGGCCCAGGCGTTACTCGGTAAGCCGCCCATCTTGCTGCTCGACGAACCGCTAATCAATCTTGACCCTCATCATCAACGTATCGTGGTGGAACTTGTCCAACGCATTCGGCAGGAGCTCGGAACCACTGTCCTGTTTAGCGCGCACGAACTGAATCCTCTGCTCAACATTATTGATGAAGTCCTCTACCTTGGAAATGGACAGGTTGCCCTCGGTCGGGTTGACGAGGTCATCACCGCTCCGGTGCTGTCGCGCCTATATGGATCACCGATTGAAGTGCTTCGCGTTGAAAATAGAATATTTGTGATGTCGGGCGAGTACGCTGTTGAAGGAGACGCGCATCGCCACGAGGGCGGTGGCCATGTTTGAATACGAATTCATGCGTAATGCGTTTGTCGCGGGTGGGTGCGTTGCAATCGTAGCTGGAATTGCCGGTTTCTTTCTTGTTCTGCGCGGGCAAACCTTTGCAGGGCACGCGCTATCGCACGTGGGTTTTGCTGGCGCGACAGGCGCTGTATTGTTCGGACTCTCACCCGTTGGAGGCTTGCTTGCGGCAACGGTATTTGCGGGTATCGGTATGGGGCTGTTTGGTGACCGGTTGGCCGGGCGGGACGTTGCGATAGGTATGGTCTTATCTGTCGCGCTAGGATTCGGTATGCTATTTCTTCACTTCTATACGTCCTATGCTGCGCAAGCGACAGCCCTTTTATTTGGCAACGTACTCGGCGTGAGCGCGAACACCTTGTGGACCTTGGCCGCCTTGGCCCTTGCGAGCCTGATGGCCATTATCGTGCTTGCACGCCCATTGATATTTGCTAGCCTTCAACCTGAATTGGCCGAGGCTAAAGGGGTCTCGGTACGACTGACCTCTGTGGGATTTCTGATGATCGTGGCTATCGTGACCGCCGCTTGCGTGCAAATTGTGGGCGTCTTGCTGGTTTTTACGCTAATGGTCGGGCCTGCGGCGACCGCTCTACGTCTGACAAATCGCCTCAAATCGGCGATCGTCTTATCTGGCCTGTTGGCCATCTGCTATACCTGGCTTGGCATTGCGCTGGCCTACTATTCGGATTGGCCGACAAGTTTTTGGATCACGGCTCTCAGCGGGTTTACATATTTGATAACCATCATGTCACAGAGAATAATGCGACCACTTGCCATTACGGAGTCGTGAATTCTCTGTATTCGAATTTTAAGAGGCTCCGCGAATCGGCGGAGCGTTCAAGCTGCGCGCGAAGAATCTCGATAATGCGCATGCACACTGCAGTGTCCTCCTTCAAGGATGAACCCTCGTCGTTCGCGCACCGTGATGGCATGTCAAGAAAATAATGCTTACGTGCGAGATGGGCATGCCGCCATTGCATCTCTTTACCTGATATTCACTAAGGAAAAATACTAGGACCTGTCCAAGGCGCGTGGCTGCGCGCCGCCTATCGGTAGAGTCGAATGTATCGGTTTGGCAAAGTGCCGCAGTAAATCAGAATTAACATTTACGCCTCGAATACTCGAGTAGGACAGTTATAATGTCGCACCGAGATAAAAAGTCATCGGGCATACAATCCGATTCCGTGGTCTCCTCTACGATCGAAGGCCGTCTAGAAATTCCTTGTGAGTATTTCCCATCAGATCAGACTCGGCTGTTGTTATGGCGAGCAATGACGCGGAAATGCTAAATTATTATAGGTCGGTCAGAGCTGTCGGAATAAATGTACTCAGGTCACCAATCATCAATAGTTCGAAAGTGCGACAACGAGAAAAATCGAGAATGTTG
>Ga0207933_1000864_pt1 | contig 26297 bp, 25 predicted proteins | sample NGESurdeep092012_4_FD_184488 | JGI IMG/M metagenome (GOLD analysis project Ga0207933, IMG submission 184488) | Arctic peat soil microbial communities from Barrow, Alaska - NGEE Surface sample F53-3 deep-092012 (SPAdes) | ecosystem: Environmental > Terrestrial > Soil > Wetlands > Peat ... | reverse complement strand
TCGGCCACGCTCGAAGCGCAGATGTGCGTCCATCCTCAGAATCGGGCGTTGCCCAATGTTTTCAATGACGGGAATCTGGCTGAACCGCTAATTGGGACGCGAGTGGTTTTGACTGGGTCTACAGGAAGTTCGTATCGCATCCGGTGGCAGGCTATGAAGCGATCCAGGCGGAACCGTTCGAGAACCGGTTCCTGCTGGAGCAGGTGCCGGATTTTTATGAGCGGCTGCGCGGAAGTTACGACGAAAACTTCTTCCGGCAGGAGGTACTCGGCGATTACCTGAATGCGCGTGGCGGGTTGGTTTATCACGCATTCGATAGAGGGAAGAACGTGAAGGCGACGAAGATCGATCCGGCCCGCGGGGTTGTATGGGCGCTCGATTTCAACGTTGACCCGATGTGTTCGGTGGTGGCGCAGGTAGAACGTAATGGCGAGGTCGTGGTGCTGGACGAGATCGTCCTGCGGCGCGCAACAACGGAGCAGGCATGCGAAGAATTCGAGAAGAGGTTCGGACTGCCGCGGGCAGGAGTGGTGGTGTATGGGGATGCGTCCGGCGCGTCGATGAACACGACGGGATATTCGGATTATCAGGTAATACGGAACTATTTCTCGTCCCGGACGGGCACGGTTTCGTACCGGGTGCCGAAAGCAAATCCTCCGGTGCGGGAGCGCGTATCGCTCGTGAATGCGCGACTGCGCAATGCGCGGGGTGACGTCCAGCTGTTCGTGGATCCGAAGTGCACGGAGCTGATCGATGACCTGGAACAGGTGTCGTATCAGGAAGACTCGACCCAGATTGACAAAGACAAGGACCGGAAGCGTACGCACCTGTCCGACGCGCTGGGATATCTGATCTGGCAGCAGGACCGGGGCGGAACGATCGGGGAACGCGGGGAGCGGTTGTTTTGATGACTAACTCACATGACTAACTCACATGACTAACTCACATATTGAGCAGGAGCATCCGGATTACACGACGAAGGCGCGGATGTGGCGCCGCTACCGCGATCTCTATGCGGGTGGCGAACAATTCCGGGCTAACTCAGCGGAATACCTTCTGCGGCGACAGAAGGAGCCGCTGGAAGTCTACCAGGAAAGATTGGCCCGGGTGTTTTACGAGAACTATCTGGGGTCGATCGTGGACTGGTATACCGCCACACTGGTCAGGCGAGAGCCGATTCTCGAATTCACGGGAACGAATGAACGGGCGAAAACTTTTTTCGCAGGCTTTGTGCAGAATTGCGATCTGCGCGGAACCACACTGACGCAGTTCTTCAAACAACAGATTACAGAAGCACTGATCTGCGGAAAGTCATACATGGCAGTCGATTTTCCGCGGATGGAAGGCGAGGTTCTGACGCGGGCCGACGAAGATGCGTCGGGACGCAGCCGGGCTTATCTGGTGGCTTATAACGCCGACGAACTGATCAACTGGAGCTACGACCAGCAGGGCGAACTCGAATGGGTTGTGATTCGGACGTCTCTGCTCAAGCAGGACAGCGTCAAGGCATTCGGATGGAAACGCGAAACCCGGTGGATCTATTACGACCGGGAAAAGTTTGAGATCTACGAGCGCCGGGGCGCAGAACAGAAGAGCATCGAGCTAGCCGATGAGGGCCGGCACGGATTTGCAGGGATCCGGCGCGTGCCTGTGTTCGAAGTGCGGGTGAGCGAGGGGCTGTGGCTGACAAACAAGATTGCGCTGCTGCAACTGGAGCATTTCAATAAGTCAAATGCGCTCGGATGGGCGTTGACCATGGGCTTGTTCGCAATGCCGGTGATCTACTCGGATCGGGAGTTTAACCAGGTTACCGGAGAGAGTTATTATCTGCAACTGGGTCCCGAAGACAGGTTCGGATGGACGGAACCAGCGGGAAACGTTTTTCAGATTGCGGCGGACAATCTGGGGCGGCTGAAGGATGAGATCTACCGGGTCTCTTACATGATGCAGCAGGCTGGCGATGTGTCCGGCGCGGCGCAATCCGGTCTGAGCCAGCAGTGGGACTTCAGCGTGACGCAGGAGATTCTGCGAGCCTATGGGGACACAGTCAAGGACTCAATCCGGAATGTGCTGTGTGCGATTGCGGCGGCCCGGCAGGACGACCTTGCCATCGACGCGATGGGGCTGGACGAGTTCGATATTACGGATTTCAGCACCGAAGTGAGCGATGCCCAGAATCTGCTGAAACTTGGCATCAACTCACCGACGCTGACAAAACAGGTCCGCAAGCGAGTGGCGTTGAAGTACCTCTGCGATGCGCGGCAGGAGATCAAAAATCGCATCTCGGCGGAGATTGATGCGGCGGAATGAAAATCCGCCTGACGCAGGAAAGGAACAGATATGAGTGAGCCAATCAACGTACAGACGATCGTACAGCAGGCGGTGGATGAGTATATGCGGCAGGATGTTGCGCGGCGCGAGCCCGCATACAAGACCGAGCTGCATGAAGAAAGGCGGCGGCGGGAGCAACTCGAAAAGCGAGTGAACGAACTCGTGGAAGAGAACAAGCGCAGCCAGTCTCTCGCCGAGGAGGCGCAGCGCAACGCCAATATTCGCGCGGAGCTGCAGAAGCTTGGAGTCACGAAAGTAGACCTGGCTTACAAAGCCGTGCAGGACGGAATTGTGCGTGCTGAAGACGGCCGGTTGGTCGCGCGCGGCGACAGCGGCGACCAGCCGCTGGGGGAATTTCTGGCGAGCTTTGTGCATGAAAACCCGGAGTTCCTTCCGGCGAGGATTGCCGGGGGCACAGGGATGACAGGAACGCAGAAGGCCGCGCCTTCGGGCAACGCCGGAGGAATCGATCTGGACAGGATCAGCCCGTCAATGAGTAAAGAAGAACTGGACCGGGCGCGTCAGGAGATCCTGCGTGTCGTAACTGCGCAGACGCCGCGGGGAGCGTAGTCCCCGAGTTAGTCAGTAAGTGAAAAAACGACGCCGGCGGCAAATGCTGCCGGCGCTACAGTACCGATTTAAGGAGAACGATGCCAGCAATTACGTCAGCAAACGTGGCAAACGCGATCGTCAAACTAGTGGCGGCCGATGCTTTGCCAGCCCTTGTCGGGAACCTCGTGATGGGGAACCTGGTGAATCGCGATTATGAGCCGACATTGGCGCAGGCGGGCGATACGGTCAACGTGCCGATCGCGCCGCAGCTTGTGGCCAATAACATCGCGGAGGGTAACGCGGTGCAACTGCAGAACCCCAGCCTTGGGAACGCGCAGATCGTGCTGAACACGCACGCGGAAGCGACATTCCAGATTCCGGACGTGACGAAAGTCCTCGCGGTGCCGGATCTGTTGCGGGTCTATATGCAGCCAGCGGTCATAGCGATCGCGGAGAAGATCGAAAGCGATCTTTTGAATCTGTATGCCGGGTTCACGGCGAACTCACCGCTCGGCACGGCTGGCACGCCTATTACCGAAGCTCTGCTCGATCAGGCGGAAACCGCTCTGTTTCAGGCGAAAATTCCGTCGAGCGCTCCAAAGTATCTGATGGTCGACAGCAACACGTATTCGCAGATGCGGCAGATTCCGCGGTTCACCGAATTCGACAAGGTGGGCGACGCCGGGTTGCGGGCAATGGTGGATGGAACCTTCGGCAAGATCAAAGACTTCTTCGTCTTCCGGTCGCAGTATGTGCAGAAGACGGGCAGCGCGCCACTCAATACGCATAATCTGGCGTTCTGCAAGGACGCAATCGGCCTGGTGGTTCGCCGCCTGCCGCAGCCGCTTCCGGGTACCGGCGCAATCGCCGAATATGCCGAGCTGGGTAACTTCGGAATGCGCGTCACGATGAGCTATCAGCCGAATACACTGGCTCAGCAGTTCACCGTCGATGTACTCTACGGTTGCGCCATTTTGCGGAATCAGTTCGCCGTTCAGATTAACAGCTAACTGAAAGACCGGCGGCACGCGCCGGAGCTCCAGAACCCTTGCGGAGGCGTGACGTCACGCCTCCGTTTTCTTTTGAAAGCAGGAGGAATGAATGGATTTGAGGACCTATTACAGGAAGGTGCGGGACGCCGAAGCCACTCTCACGGGAGAGCACTTCGTGATGGTCAGCCTGGCTACTTCCGAAGGCGGCAAAGAGGGGGTGGGCACCGAGGCGCCGCGATCGATTGCAGCGAGATTAATTGCCGAAGGACGCGCCCGGGTTGCGACGGCGGAGGAAGCCAGCGAGTTTCACCGCGAACACCGAGCGGCTCTGGAGAAGTATGAACAGGAAGAGGCAGCGAACCGCATGCAGGTGATGGTGATTCCCGCGCGAGGAACCAGGAAACAAAGAGAGCGGAGTTAGTTATGGCGCTGTTTGTGGACGGGCCCGCCGGCACGATCGACGATCTGGCGGATCAGGACGCCGGCCTGCTGGCCGTGGCACAGACTGCAGGCATCAACGTTTCGACGAAGCTCCGGTTGGCGCAGGAGGAGATCGGAACGGACCTTCATCTGTGGCTTATCAAACCGCGGCCCACGCTGGAAGTGCTTTGGGGGCCCGTGCTGCGAGTCGAACAGATCGTGGTGACTGCGCCGCTGAAACGATGGGAGATCCTGCACGCGCTGGCCCTTGTGTATCGCGACGCATATTTCAGTCAGCTGGTGGATCGGTATCAGGCCAAATGGCAGGAGTATTCGAAGCTGGCATCCGCAGCGCGCGAGAGCTACATCGCAACCGGGCTTGGTCTCGCCGGCGATCCGGTCAGGCGACCGCAGCCCCCCGCTTTGTCTTCGGTAACGGGCCCTCAGGCAGGCGGCGAGTTCTATGCGAGCGTTTCCTGGGTGAATGCGGCAGGGGAGGAAGGCGCGGCTTCGGCCGCCTCGTCGATCACGATTCCGGACGGGAATCTGATGACCGTAGCGGCAGTGAACGCGCCCAGGAACGCCGTGGGGTTCCGGGTCTATGCAGGAGTCGCCCTCAATTCGATGTTTCTGCAAAACGATGTAGTGCTTCCGGTTGGCGTGAGTTACGTCTATATACCAGGGCAGGTTACTCAGGGACCGTTGCCTGGCGAGGGCCAGACACCGGATTTCGTGCGTCCGCTGGTGCGAACGCAGTTGAGAGGTTAAAAACATGGCGGGACTTGGCGGGACGTTGACATCGATCGTCGTATCGATGTTGACATCGACGACGGACGGGGTGAATGTGCGGATCGGGGCGATGGAGCAGGCAGATTCGACCTTGCAGGCGCCCGGGGTACGGACGATCGTGGCTTTGAACGCGAGCGTTGAGATCAGCGAAAAAAGCGGTTCGGCTCAGTATCCCGCGCTGCTGGTCTACTGCGACAAGTTGTCAAACGCGCTCAAGGAGAAGTTTCGGCAGTTCTCCGGAAAGGCGCACATCGTCGTGGAGATCCGGTATGGCCAGGACAATCTGCGGGGGCTTGAAACAACAGCGGAAGTTTATGTGGATGCTGTTTGCGCGCTGCTGGACGATTCGCGAGGTGACTGGGGCTCAGGTTGTTTCTATGCGGGTGGCTATGACGTGAGTTACGAGCCGATAGCGCGCGGCGGCGGCAATTTTCTGAAACGAGCGAAAGTGGGATTTGACGTGGAGGTCAGCAAGTAAGCGATGGCATATATTTCATCGAACGCAAACCGCTGGTATGTTGTGCGCGAGAGCGCTTATGGTCAGGTACCGCCAATTGCCCCGGGGAACCGAATTCCCGCCGTCAGCCTGACAGCGCAGCAGCAACGGGAGAAGAGTCAGCGCAAGGACAAGACCGGGAGCCGAACGTGGCAGGGAATGCCGCCAGGGATGCGGTTGCAGACGTCGTTCGACATGACCTCTTACATGAGGGATTGGCCGGACCCGACGATTTTGCCATCGCACGGACCGTTATGCGAGGCCGCGCTTGGCGCCCCAGGCATCCTCTGGGCCGGCAACGCAGCCAATACGGGCAGCACGGCGTTGAATATCGCATTCGCTACACCACATGGTCTGACGCCGGGGCAGGCAATCGTTTCGGCCGGCGAGATCCGCTTTGTAGCCGGGGTGATCGACCCGCAGACCGTTGTCCTGAATGCTCCGTTTTCGGCCGTGCCCGCGTTAGGTGCGCCGATTTCACAGACGGCAACGTATAACCTGGCGACACAACTGCCAAGTGTAAGTGTGTTCGACTACTGGGATCCGGCGACGGCCGTGCAGAGAATCCTGTGCGGGGCCGCGATCGATCAAATGACCGTGAAAGTGAACGGCGACTTCCATCAATTTCAATTCAAGGGAACGGCGCAGGATCTGATTGACAGCACTTCTTTCCAGGCGGGACAAGGAGCACAAGCGGCGTATCCCGGCGAGCCAGCGCTCGATGGATTCACTTACTCGCCAGTTCCCGGCAATCTGGGTCAGGTGTGGCTGGGGGTGTTCCCGAATCAGTTCTTCACTGTGTCGTCCGCGTCGATTCAGATTCAAAACAATCTGGATACGAGGTCGAAGGAGTTCGGGACGAGTTTGCCGCTGGGGGTTGTGCCGGGTATCAGAACGATATCGGTGACCCTCCAGTTATTCGCGCAGGACGATCAGGCGACCACGGCTCTGTATCAGGCGGCGAGGCAGCAGGCGCCGATTGGCATGATGTTCCAACTGGGGCAGGTTACCGGTCAGTTGATGGGCATCTATTTGAAAAGCCTTGTGCCTGGAGTGCCTCAGTTCGACGACTCCGACAAACGGCTCCAATGGAAGTTCACGGACGTACGGGCGCAGGGTACGGCAGAGGACGAAATTGTGGTGGCGTTCGGATGACGGCCGTCTCATGGAACAGCCGAAAAGTGATTATCTCGGCGGAACATCCAGGCGTTGAACTCGTGATCGCGCGAATGACATTCGGACGGAGAATCGAGTTGATGCGGCAGGTTCGTGACCTGGCAGCGCGGCTGGAGTACTTCGAAGCGGGGCGAGACGCGAAAAACGGGATGGAAGCCAGCCTGCTGGGGGCTGAGATCGACCGGATCTACATTCGCTGGGGCCTTGAGGAGGTTCGCGGGCTCGAAATCGACGGAGTCCAGGCCAGCGCCGAGTTGCTGATTGAAAGCGGCCCTGAGAATTTGCTTATCGAGGCGCTGGCGGCTGTCAAGGCCGAATGCGGATTGGGCGAGAACGAAAGAAAAAACTGATTGTCGCTTTCCACTTTGTGACTGCAAATCAGCAGTTCCCGAACCAGGCCGGGTGGAATTGCGAGAGTTGCCGCGAACACGGCCTGGAGGCGAAACGACGATGCGGATTCCTGTCCGACGAGAAGCGCGGCGAACCCCGCATCGTCTGGGGGCGCAAACAGACGCAGGCTGAGGAATGCCCGAAATCGCTGGTGACGGGCGAGAGCCTGGCGCTGGTGGAAGAGTTCTTTGTGCGGCGGCGGCTTGGAATACAGGATTCGCTCGACATGGAAGCGCGCAAAGTGGACGCATTTCTGATTCTGCGGGATGAGATGGAGCGGGAGGAACGGGATGGCGCATCACAGTATTGAGGAGACCTTCAGGGCGATCAAGCCGAAGGGACGAAAAGGGATTCCGAACCCGCCGACGATCGGCGTGGGGGTGTCAAGCAATAATAGCGATCTTTCGACGTCGCTGTCTCAGGCGGGGCAGCAGATTGCTCAACTGCAAGCGGCTTACCAGCAGCAGGCCTCTTTGATTACAGCCAATACAGAGGCAATTCAGGGCAATACATCGGCGCAGGGCGGCGGCCATTCGGCCCTGAGCACGGCTGGCGGCGTGGCTTCGAGCTTATTGGGAGGCTTTGGGCTGCTGTCGCCGCTGATCTCCGGGATCGAGAGTTTGTTCGGCGGGAATTCAACACCGGCGCCGCTGCCAATTTATACGCCGCCTTCACCTGTTGCCATCAGCGCGCCGTTGACTTCCGCGGCTCCGAATGCGACAGCGCCAGGTGGAACGGCGAACCCTGCGCAAGCCGCCGCCGGCGCGAATCAAACGGCTTCAGCACCGCAAATTACGGTGAACGTAAGTGCCATGGATAGCCAGTCGTTTATGGACCGGAGCAACGACATCGCGAATGCGGTGCGTGAAGCGATGTTGAATATGCATCCGATCAACGGCGTGGTTGCGAGCCTGTAAGCCATGGCCACTTTTCCGGTATTGAAAACGGGAGCGGTCGCGCAGTATCCGCTCGGTCGCGGCGTCCGCTTTTCCACGCAGGCTGTCCGGTTCATGGATGGGAGTCAGCAGAGATTCCGGTTGTACGGGACCGGACTTCGGCGATGGACTCTGAACCTGGCTCTTCTCGATGAGCAGGAGTTGGGAGCCGTGATTGCATTTGTAGAACAGCAGGGTAGCGCAACGTTTGCGTTCACCGATCCGGTGACGGGAGACAATGTCGCAACCTGCGCAATTTCAGGAGCGGAATTCGACGCGACGATGATCCGTGAAATGAACGGGCAGACAACGGTCGCGATCGAGGAGATCCCATGAGCTGGTTTCCGCAGATCGGGGCAGGATCGGTGGCGCAGTTTCCGATAAACCGTTCGAGAAGATGGCGGGCGATCGCGAACGATCTGGAGGGCGGGGAGCGGATTATGCTGCCCGATCTGGCCGCGGGACAGATCGAGTGGAAGTTGTCATATCAGGACCTGGTGGATCTGGAAGTCCAGGCCATCAATGATTTGTTCATCCTTTCGCAGGGAGAGTTCGGAGCGTTTACGTTTATCGACCCGCTGGCAAATCTGCTCGCGTGGAGCGAGGATCTTTCACAACCCAACTGGCAAGGGGGGCTGCTACAGACTACTGCCGGCATAACCAACCCGTTGGGAACCTCTAATGCGTGGTCGGTTGCAAATCCGAGCGCGGGTGTCCAGTCGCTTCAGCAAACGCTGAGTGTGCCGGGCAGCTATGTTGCTTGTTTCAGCGCTTATCTGCGGAGCGATGTGGCGGGTACGGTGACGTTGCAGTTTGGCGGGCCGCCGGTAACGGCAAACGTCGGCCCGGTCTGGAAACGCGCCTTTGTGAGTGGCGTTGGCGTGGTGGGCGCGGCGCAGTCGACCTTCTCGGTGGGAATCGGGGCAGGGAATACGGTGGATGTCTGGGGGCTACAGGTGGAAGCCCAGCCTTATCCTTCCCCATACAAGATAACAGCTCTGCCTCTGGGGATCTATGTGGAGACGTACTTCGGAAACGACGAACTGAAGATCACGAGTACAGGGGTGGGGCTTTCGTCGTGCGAGATCACTTTGTCTTCTCGAGTTTAAGAAAAACGGAGGTTTGAGGAGATAACAATGCAAAGCGCACTCACCGCCAAGGAACAGCTGAACGCCGATACGCCGTTATTGTTTTTCGACTGCACGCTGGCCGACGGCACAGTTCGGCACTGGAGTAGCCGTACCATCGACTGGAACGGGACGCCGTATGAAGGACGGGTTGTGCGGCACAACCTTTTTGAGGCGCAGCTGGCCTCGGATACGCAGGTAGGCGGAGCGCCGAAGCTGACCTTTGAACTGGCGAATGCCGATTCCGAGCTGTCTGAAATCGAGCAACAGACCGGTTTCAAGGGTTCCCAACTGACCGTGCAGTCAGTATTCTTCGATCTTGTGGCCGGTACCGCGACGACCGATTCGGCGGTCGTGTTCCGCGGTCTGATGAATCCGCCCGACACAATCACCGAGACCACCTTCCGCCTGAGTGCCATGAACCGGATTTCAATGCAGCGGACGGTGGTTCCCAATGTCCGGGTGGAGCGAATGTGTCCGTGGCGGTTTCCCGCGACAGCCGCCCAGCGCCTCGAGGCAGTGGACGGCGGATCCGACCGCGGGAAATATTCGCTGTTTTACCGGTGCGGGTATTCTCCGGACCAGTCGAATGGAGTTGGTAATCTGAACGGGAACGTACCGTTCACCAGTTGCTCTTATTCGCGTTCGGACTGCGAACAGAGGGGAATGTTCACCGTCGATACGAGCGGGAGGCAGACGGGGCGCTTCGGGGGGATCGAATATCTGCCACCAACCATTCTGGTGCGTGGCGCGGGTCAAAACAACTCGCAGCTTTCCGCGGTCCAGGAGAACACCGCGAGTTACAACGATTTCGTTCCGCTGGTCTATGGAACGCAGTGGACGACGCCGGACGTGGTGTTCTCCCGGAACGACGGGAATCTTACTCGCATGGAAGTCCTGCTTGGGATGGGCGAGATAGAAAGCATTCTGAGCGTCCTCGTGAACGATATTCAGATTCCACAGGGCGTGAACGGGGCCAACATGACCTCGACCGGCTGGTACAACCTGGTTACGGCCGGAGCGCGAAACGGGCAGCAGGACGGAAACTTCACGGACGGGCATGGCGTCGCTCTGGGCGACCCGTATGGCAGTATGGCGTACCTATCCGTCGTGGTTCCGAATCGTATCAATAACGGAACCAGCATCCCCGGGGTTCAGGTTCTTATGCAGGGTTTGAAACTCTGGCAATTCGACGCTGGCGGCAATCTTCTGGGTGAGCAGTTTTCGAGCAATCCAGCCTGGGTACTGCTGGATATCCTGATGCGCTGCGGGTACTCGCTGGCCGAGATCGATACGGCAAGTTTCGCGGCAGCGGCGGCCTATGCCGGTGCTCTGATTTCCGTAGACGATCCGGTCGGCGGCTTCGTTGAGTTATCCAGATTCCAATCCAACTTCGCGCTGAACGCGAGTCAGAGCGCAGGCGGAATCATTCGCTCCATTCGGAATGGATCCCGGCTATATCTTGTTTTAAACACGACGGGGTTGCTGGAGGCGCGGGTTGAGAATACATTCGCCCTCCAGCAACCGGCGCTGCCACCCGGAAGCAATGCCGTGAATCCGTTCAATGGAGGGTGGCCGGCGTATGAATTCGACGCCACTTCGATTGCGCGCAATAAAGATGGAAGCTCAAGCGTAAAACTGTCGAAGCTGGGCGCCCAGGACACGCCGAACCGGCTGTCGATCGAATTTCAGGACAGCTACAACCAATATCAGCAGGATAGTTTGTCGCTTGCCGACGAGGACGATGTGGATCTCTGCGGACAAGAGGTCGCGGTTATATGGGACGCGGTCGGAATTTCCACATTCAGTCAGGCATCGCGTATGTTGCTGCTGGGGCTGAACCGGGGCATTTCAGGAAACGTCTTCATCGAGTTCCAAACCAGCGTCAAGGCTCTCGGCCTGCTACCCGGCGACCTCATCACGGTGTCCTACCCGAAAGAGAATCTGCAGCGGACTCCCTTCCGCGTCACCAAGATCACGCCGGGGAACAGCTTCCGCACCGCCGTCATTACAGCGCAGTTTCATGACGACGATTGGTATTCCGACACTGCGACAGGAATTACGGGTGGACTGGGGAGGCAGTCCGGGCAAGGCGGGGGACTACCCGCGCCAATAATCGGGACGGTTCTCGATGCCTACGGAAATCTGCAACTGGGCATTCAGGAAGCCGAGGTCACGGGCAGCGATGGTTCGGCAGTAATCGAGTTGAGCCTTTCCTTCATAACACCATCCGGACAGATTGGCACCCTTGCGGCACCATTGATCGGTTTGGCACCCGTGGTGAGCACTACAGGCGGAACACTGGCGGGCGGCACCAATTATTTCTATGCCGTAAGCACGGTGGACACTGGCGGCGGCGAAAGTTCCCTCTCGTTTGTCGCGCAGGCCGCAACGACGTCCGGAGGCAACTCGAACTCGATCGTCGTCGACGGTATCCAACTTCCGGTCGGCGGGGTAAGCTTCAATGTCTACCGCGGCGAAAACCCGCAGTTGTTATTCCAAATCGCCTCTCATCAGACTTCCGGGCCTTCCTTCATCGATACGGGCCTGGCCTCTATGATGGTGCTTCCGCCAGACCCTCAGTTCGACCACGTGAACGTGTACTGGCGCTGGGAATTATTGCCGGAAGCTTCCGCCACCTTTCACTCCGCCACGACTGTGGGTAACTCGGCGCTGAACCTGATAGTCAATCAATACCAATCCGCAGTGGTTCGTATCTCCAGAGGCGCGGGTGCGGGACAGGAATACACAATTATCGGCAATACGGCGACGACTTTGACGATCGGAATGGCCTGGTTGATCGAACCGGATGCCACGAGTTTCTTTGTGATTGCAGAGAACTCCTGGAGGACGGGCTCCAGTGGAAGCACGAGCCCGATTTCAGTGGATGTTCCCGAGCGGATTGGCGCCGGAGTGCAGGTTTCCGCGCGTGCCGCAAACGCAACCGACGACCAGGCCGCGTATGACCTTTCGCCGTTGACTCGCTGGGTACTTGGGCAATCGGGAGGGATTGCGGCGGATTCAAATGTTCCGCCCGCGCCAATATTCGGACTGGTTGTCTCTCCGACGCAAGGTGGCGTACTGGACCTGGGTGCGATTGCTTTCACTACACTCGCCAACACGCTTAGCATTATTGCCGGAACGTATACTTTCCATTTTTACGATGAAGTCAACGGAAGTGCTCCGATTGCCCTGACCGCGCCGATCGCGACGGCTGACACCAGTATTCCTTTCGGTTCAGTTTTATTGCCCGGTGTATTCCTGCAGATCGAACAGGAGATTGTTCAGGTGACCGCCACCGATGCCGAGGGGGGGGCCACGGTTGCACGAGGACTGCACGGCACGATGGCAGCGGATCACCTGCTTCCCGGATTCGCCTATGTACTGAGCGAAATAGTCGTCATCGTGCCGTTCGTCCGGAGCTTTTTCGGCAGTCCCGCGAGCGGAGACTGGCAGTACAAATTGGCGCTGCCCAACGTCCGCATAGCCAGCGTTGAGCTCTATATGACCAACTCCCTGGGCTCGGGAGCCGTCGCGGCGAATCCATACACGAGCACGATCGACTTCGGATTGCGAACACTTGCGGGAGGTCAGTATTCATTCCAGATCAGCGGATACCTGGCGGTTCAAACGGGTGCCGCGCCAGTCGTAATCGTGGATGCCAACCGGTCGGTGCGGGACATTTACGGGATTGTCGGTACGCCGGCGGCAGGCGCGGGCATTAACCTCCAATTGAACCGTAACGGCGCGTCCTACGCAACTGTCCAGTTCGCGGCAGGCGCGACGGTTTCGGACGTTGTACGAGGCTTCGGATTACCGGCACTGCAGGGCGGAGACCAGCTCAGTCTCGATATCACCGGCGTGGGAACCACTATACCTGGCAGCAATCTGAACCTGATTCTGCGGCTATGATTTGCGGATCAGCCGGATTTCAAACAGCTTTGGCCAGAGCTTCCCGGTTACGAAAAGACGATCGGCGGAAGCATCGTATGCGATTCCGTTGAGAACATCGGCACCATCGGCGAGTTCGGACGCAGATAGCAATCCGGAAAGATCGATCCAGCCGGTTACTTGCCCATCTACCGGTGAGATACGGACGATTTTATCGGTCTGCCAGACATTCGCGTAAATCTCCCCGTGAACGTATTCGAGCTCATTCAAGAAAGAGATCGGGAGCGTTCCGTCGTGCACATGAAAGCGCCTGCTTTCATGGAGAGTGGAAATGTCCCAGCAACGAATGTCCGCTGTACCGTCGCTCATGAAAATCTGTCGCCCGTCGTTGGTTAATCCCCAGCCCTCTCCCGCATATTCGAAGCTTCCAACTGGCTGAAACGTATTCCGGTCGTATATAAATCCCCGGTGAGATTGCCATGTAAGCTCGACGATGCGCCGGCTCGCCACTGTGATGCCCTCGCCAAAGTAATGCGCGTCCAGCGGGGTCTCATGAATGACTCTCCCCGATGCCAGGTCCGTTTTTCGAAGACTGGATCGTCCCCTCAGTCCGGTGCCCTCATATAGAAATCCGCCACGATATTCCAGCCCCTGCGTGAAAGCATTCGGGTCGTGGGGGTAAACGTGGACGACGCGATAGCCGTACACCGGGGTTGGCCGCGGCGGCCCGGCGTAGAGGGTACTGAAAATGGCCGCGCCTGACAACGCCAATACAAGTATGTGCCGGAATCGCATCGTCTTTATCATAGGCCGCTACACTGGTTATTTGCTTCTCGTCCAGAATGTTTCGAAGCTCTATCGTCTGTACAAGACCCCCTTCGACCGTATCCGCGAGTTGAATCCTCTGCGGCGAAAATCCCTGCACACGGATTTCTGGGCGCTGCGGGATGTCTCATTCAGCGTCGAGCGTGGCGAGGTTGTGAGTCTGGTCGGGCCGAACGGGTGTGGAAAGAGCACGCTGCTTCAGGTCATCAGCGGGATACTCCAACCCACCACCGGCCGTGTTGTAACCCGCGGGCGAGTTGCCGCGCTGCTGGAGTTGGGTGCGGGATTCAATCCGGAATTCTCGGGCCGCGAAAACATCTTCATCAACGGCGAGATCATGGGCATCGGTCGCGCCGAAATGCAACGGAATCTGCCTTCGATTGAGGCCTTCGCCGGGATCGGCGATTTTATTTATCGCCCCGTCAAGGAATATTCGAGCGGGATGTACGTTCGGCTCGCATTTTCAACGGCCATTCATGTTAACCCGGACATTCTGATCGTCGACGAGGCCCTCGCGGTGGGAGACGCCGTCTTCGCGAACCGCTGCATCCGGAAGTTTCAGGATCTGCGCGAGAAGAAAACCACCGTGCTTTTCGTGTCGCACGATCTCGGTCTGGTGAAACAGCTTTCGGATCGCGCCATTTTCCTCCTGAACGGGCGGGTAGAGGCTCAGGGAGAGCCGAAGCATGTGATCGACAAGTACATCGGAGTCGTCCTCGAGAGGCAGAAGGCTTATGAACAACTCGATCGGCGGTTTCATCCCGTGGCGACGAACAGGCACGGGGATGGTTCGAGCGAAATCCTGGACGCGACGCTGCTGGATGAGAGCGGCCGACCCTGCGGAGTCGTTTCCAGTGGCGAACGGGTGACGATTCGGATTCGCACCGCATTCCACCTGCGGCGTGTCGAGCCGATGGTGGGCATCCTCATTCGCAATCGAATCGGCATGGAAATCTATGGCACCAATACTCGTATTGAGCAGGTGGACCTCGGTGCGTTCGAACCCGGCGAGGAACTGGACATCGACTTCCAGTTCGACTGCTGGCTCACCCCGCAACAGTACACGGTTACGGTCGCAACGCAATATCCGGATGGATCGAGCCACGACTGGCTGGACGACGCGATCTCCTTTGAAGTGGTTTCCCGGCGCATGGCGGCCGGAGTGACGGACCTGCGCGCGCATATTGAATGGCGCAAAGTTGTGGAAAGAGATGAAAGCAAGACTCACGCTTAAAGTTTGCACGCGGGCGCGCAAGACCGGATTCACGGGACAATATGGCGATGCCTGGAGGCTGCAGGTGTGCGCTCCACCCGTCGACGGCAAAGCGAACGAGGCCATTGTCCGTTTCCTTTCCAGACTGGCTGGCATGCCTGCGGCGTCTGTTCAAATCGTGAGTGGCTTCACCGGCACGACCAAAATCGTAGAGCTTGACGGTATCGATTCGGAACGCCTTCAGCGCGCTATTCTCGAATCGGATGGATATCCTTCGCATACAGGAAGCGTTGCGACGCCAGAAGCTTGACGGCTGGCTGTTTTTCGATCATCACGGACGCGATCCGCTGGCATACCGCGTGCTGGGCTTGCAGTCGCCGGCGCACGTGACCAGACGCTGGTATTACCTCATTCCTGCCACAGGGGAACCTCGCGGCCTGGTTCATCGAATTGAACCCGGCATCATCGATGCGACCCCCGGGGAGAAGTTGAAGTACTCAAGCTGGCAGGAGCAGCATTCTCTCCTTGGCCGGTTACTCAAAGGACTGAAGACCGTGGCAATGCAGTACTCCCCACTCTGCGCCATCCCCTACGTTGCCATGGTCGATGCGGGCACGGTGGAACTCGTCCGTGCGCAGGGCGTGGAAGTCTCCAGTTCGGCCGAACTCATTCAGGAATTTGAGGCCTGCCTGACCGGCGAGCAATTTGCCACTCATCTGGAAGCCGGACGGCGGGTGGACAAAATCTGCGCCGAAGCCTTCCGTTTCATCGGCGGCAAGTTGACGAGCGGCGTCAATGAGGTGACGGTCAGGGACTGGATAAGGGAGCAATTCCGCAGTTCCGGTCTGATCGCTGACAGTGGCCCCATTGTCGGGGTGAACCGCCATTCCGGCAATCCGCATTATGAACCGGTACCCGAAACCAGCTTGCCAATACGCGACGGAGACTTCGTGCTTCTCGACATGTGGGCGAAGCTGGACCGGCCAGACGGAATCTACTACGACATCACCTGGACCGGCTTTTGCGGGACGCCGGCGGACCGCGTGCGGGCAGTGTTTGAAACCGTCCGCGATGCACGGGACCGGGCTATTGGAGCGGTCTCTGCCGCAGTGAAGGAACAACGGGAAATTCGTGGATTCGAAGTCGACGATGCGGCTCGAACCTACATCCGGGAGCGAGGGTTTGGCGATCGGTTCGTCCATCGTACGGGCCACTCGATCGGAACCGAGGTGCATGGAACGGGCGCAAACATGGACAACCTGGAGACCCACGACGAACGCCGCATTCTCCCCGGCGCTCTATTTTCGATCGAGCCGGGCATTTACCTCGAGGATTTCGGGGTTCGCTCGGAGGTCGATGTTTTCGTCAGCGCGCACTCGGCAGAGACGACGGGAGCGGTGCAACGGGATCTTGTCCGGATCGGATAATCGCCGCGGCTCGCGCGAAAACGTCATCCAGCATCTCCTGTGTCAATTTGCCGGTAGACGTGTTCTGCTGGCTGGGGTGATAAGAGCAGAGGAGGTTTGGCCGCAGCGGGTAAAGAACGCCATGGCCGAACTTGAAATCGGAAACCCTGGCGATCTCCCCGCGGTTCTTCCGCACGGAGAGGTAGGTATCGAAGGCGATTTTTCCCAGAACTACCACCACCTGAACATTTCTGAAAAGTTCCAGTTCGCGCTCAAAAAACGGTCGGCAATTTCGCAATTCCTCCGGCGCTGGCTTGTTTCCGGGCGGCGCGCAATGCGCGGCGGCGGTGATCCAGGCATCGTGGAGTTGAAGACCGTCCGCAGAAGTCAGGCTGCCAGGTTGGGAGGCGAATCCGGCCCTGTGCAGCGACCGGTACAGGAAGTCTCCGGAACGATCTCCGGTGAACATACGTCCTGTACGGTTAGCACCATGCGCTCCAGGCGCCAGACCGAGGATGAGCAGGCGCGCCGCTATATCGCCGAAGGAAGGTACAGGTTTACCCCAGTAATCCCAATCGAGGAATGCACGCCGTTTGGTCACCGCAACCTCACGGCAATGACGGACGAGCCGCGGGCACCGCTCGCACTCGACAATTTCCCGATTCAACATGATAAAGTTCTTGCTGTCGGTTTCTGGCAATGTGGACATGGGGATATCCCTGCATTTCGCAGGGAGGTATCTTAAAAAAGTAGCATGACGACGATGTACAGACAGGCGGTTACCTATCGAATGCTAGAGGGAATTCAAAGAAACCGGTTGACCGGGGGCGCGGAAAGCGCCAAAATATTAGTTCCGGCTGCTCCCCGGAATTGTCTCCATCGGGATTGTGCCCGTCATCGTATTGCTCCGCGTTTCTCAGGGCTTCTGTCTTCCGCGTCGTTCGGTCTCATGTGTATTCGAGCAATTATCCTCGTCCTGGCGGCAGGTTTGGCGGCGAGTGCCGGGTTCGCCGTCACAACGCCGCCTCCGGTTAAACACCATAAAAAGAAGAAGAAGAAGTCCGTCGCCGCGAAGGCCCGCACTGAAGCAGCCGGCGCCGCGCCACTTCTTTCCACCACTATCGTCACAAACGCTGGAAGGGTGCCGATCAGAAAAGCGGCCGCGCACAAGAAGGTCTGGGTCCAGACCTGGGATGCGCCCACTTATAAGGATTCAACAGCCGAGGACAAAGTCGATGGCGAAGACCTGACCATTCGCAAGGCGGCTGTCGATGCCCTCGGGCCGTTGAATGGTTCCGTGGTGGTGGTCGATCCGAATACAGGCCGTATCCTGACGATGGTGAATCAACCGCTGGCCCTTGGCGGGGGGTTTCAGCCGTGTTCGACGATCAAGATTTCGGTAGCGCTCGCGGCTTTGCGGGAAGGCCTGGTCGAGCGGACCAGCCCGGTTCGTTTCTATAGCCGCCGTTCACTGGATCTGACCGATGCGCTTGCTTATTCGAACAACTATTACTTTGCAAATCTCGGCATCAAACTGGGATATCAACGAGTGAACTACTATGCGCACCTGTTCGGTTACGGAGAAAAAGCCGGACTGAATGTGGAAGGAGAGCATCCGGGTTTCTTTCCCGCGGCTCCGCCAAAGAACGGTGGCATGGGCATGCTGACGAGTTTCGGCGAGGAGATTTCCCAGACACCGCTTGAACTGGCAGGTCTGGTCGCCGCCGTCGCCAATGGGGGCACCTTGTATTGGCTCCAGTATCCGCGCTCGCAGGAAGAAGTAAACAACTTCCAGCCACAGGTCAAACGGCATCTGGACATCGGCAACCTGATCGATGAGATCAAGCCCGGGATGAAAGGTGCGGTGGACTTCGGAACCGCCAGGCGGGCGAAGCAGGACGATGTGATCCTGGGAAAGACGGGGACCTGCAGCGAAGGCCGCACTCACCTCGGATGGTTTGGTTCCTTTAGCGAGAGTGGAGGCCGCAAGCTGGTAGTTGTCGTGATGCTGACGGGCGGTCGTCCTTCGATCGGATCGACGGCGTCGGGCGTGGCTGGCGATGTTTACCGAAGCCTGGCTTCGGAGAATTTTTTCAAGACCTCCGTTCCCTTGACGCCGGCGTCTCTGTTAACGCCTCAGATCTGCTGCCGCCGCTAGCCCGCGGCTACTCGCGCTTGCGCAGTTTGTCGAGGAGGTGAAACAGCACGACGCCGATGACTGCATTGATCACGGCCAGAATCAATTCCTTCTGGATCTGGAATACGGCTGGCTGATCCAGCAGCGAGCGCTGTAATACCCAGTAAAAAAACTGGTGGAACAGATAGAAAATAAAGCACAAAATCAGCCTGACGAGCGCGTGCTCCACATCGAACTGCATGCCAATTGAGGCAGCGAAATAGCCCACCAGCGTTTTGCAGATCCCGTACATTCCGAGATGCTGCTGGAATAGCGAGTCCTGCGCCAGACCGAGAAACACGCCAATCGCGAGGCCCCTCATCTGGGATCGGCGCATCAGCGCGAAATAGATCGTGACGAGTAGAGGCAATTCGATTTGCGAGATAAAACGCAGCGTCTCGAATAACGGGAGGTAAACCTGAACCAGCAACGAAAGCAGAGGGATCGCGAAGTACACCCATAAGGGGTAAGTCGCGCTGCGCACCTGCCGCGCGCTGTCCACCATAATCCGACCGCCGGAGGGGTATTCCATCAGGGCTTCGGCTTTGTCTCGGGAGTTGGTCCGGCAGAAGCTGGCGGCTGTACCGCCGAACTTACCGCCGGCGGCCTGGGGAGTGTCGCCGCGGGAGGCGTCCCGGCGGGCACGGGGACTCCCGGGGCGTTCACGCCGGGAACCTTCAAATTGAAGTTCGGGGGTACCGATCCCGGCAGGCTCACCCCGAATACATGCTTCTGGGCGTCACCGATCTTCTTGTATTGGTCCATCAGTTTATCCGCCGCCGTCAGACCACCGCCGGGTTGCTGCGCCGGATCGTCCGGATTTACTGCCGGCGCCAGGAAAACAGGAGCGTTGGCGGTCGGCTCCTCCGGAATCGCCTGATGCACGGGATCGAGGATCACCAGAACTTCTTCCGGCACATTCTCAGTGCCTGTAGGTTCCACGGTGATGTCCTGAGAGTTGGCGCCGTCGCGAACGCTGGTAACTTTGCCTACCGGTAAACCTTTGGGGAACACTCTGTCTTCGCCGGAGGTAAAGAACATTTCGCCGACTTCGACCTTTTGCCCCGCCGGCACGAAGTCTACCCGGGCGCTGCCGTTACCCAGCCCCTTCAATACCCCATGAACATGATTCTTCTGCGATTCCACTCCCGCCGCAAAGGCAGGGTCCGTAATGGAGAGCACCTGGCTGGCAAAGGGAAAGGCTGCAAGGACCCGGCCCACGATACCATCCGGGGTGACCACCGCCATACCGCGGTGAACTCCCGACTTCGTCCCGCGATCGATCAATATAGAGGTTGTCCCCACCCCCGGTGTCGCCCCGATAACCCGGGCGCCGATCATCTTCGAGGGTGTTCGCGCCTGGAATCCGGCCAGTGTTTCGGCGCGCTGGGCGGAAGACAGATCGTTTTTGAGAAATTGGTTTTCGAGCCTCAACCGATTAACTTCGGTCTGGAGTTGACGGCTCTGTTCGCGGGTATTCCGCAGGTCGAAGTAGTTGCTGAAAAAACCGGTTGTTGCGTTACGCAGAATCTCGATCGCGCTCGCCGCCGGGGTGACGGCGGTGACGGCCCACACACGAACCATCGGGACATCGCTGTCGCTTCGTATTTGCCAGGCGAGCAGAACGATCTGGCCGCAGATCACCAGCAGCAGGACGGTGATGTTCCGATACCGGGAGAACAGGGATTCCATGAGAAAGCAGAGCGCTCCAGTACTAATCTTCTCTTATTTCGCCACAACTTATTTTCGCGGCGGCTTAATCGATCGAGATTTTGCGCAGCAGCTTGAAATCGCTCAGCATTTTTCCGGTTCCGAGCACAACCGAGGCCAGAGGATCGTCCGCAATGGAAACCGGCAGCCCCGTTTCCTCGCGGATGCGTTTATCCAGATTCTTGATCAACGCCCCGCCTCCGGTGAGCACTATGCCGCGGTCGCTGATGTCGGCGCTCAATTCGGGCGGAGTGCGCTCAAGGGCGACCCGTATGCCATTGATAATGGTCGCGATACATTCTGACAGCGCTTCCCGGATCTCATCGTCCTTGATGGTGATGGTTTTCGGAACGCCCTCAATCAAATTGCGGCCCTTGATCTCCATCGTCATCGGCCTGTCCAGAGGAAACGCGGAGCCGATCTCCATCTTGATGGTTTCCGCCGTGCGCTCCCCGATCAGCAGGTTGTACTTGCGCTTGAGGTACAACATCACGGCGTCGTCCATCGCGTTGCCGGCCACGCGCACGGACCGGGAATAGACGATTCCGGAAAGCGAAATGACGGCGATATCCGTAGTGCCGCCGCCAATATCCACCACCATATTGCCGGAAGGTTCGGTAATAGGCAGACCGGCGCCGATCGCGGCCACCATAGCCTGCTCCACGAGATGGACCTCGCTTGCCTTGGCCCGGTACGCCGAGTCCATGACGGCGCGCTTTTCGACCTGCGTGATCTCGCTTGGAACGCCGATTACGATCCGCGGGTGCACCAGCATCTTGCGATTGTGCGCCTTCTGGATGAAGTAATTCAGCATTTTCTCGGTGACTTTGAAGTCGGCGATCACGCCATCCTTCATGGGCTTGATGGCGACGATGTTGCCGGGAGTCCGGCCGAGCATCTCCTTCGCCTCTTTGCCCACGGCCTCCACCTCTCCGGTGGTTTTGTTGAGCGCCACGATGGATGGCTCGTTGACAACAATACCCTTGCCTTTAGCGTAGACGAGCGTATTGGCGGTGCCGAGATCGATGGCAAGATCCGACGAAAACAGACTGAAAAGAGAGCGAAGATTCATCTAAGTGATTCGAAATGCAGGGCGGGAACGTGCTCAGGGTGCAACTTAAATCGTAGCATAATTGACCGTTGCATAATGGTTGAGGGCTGACGCTCAACCGGTTCTCAACGCCTCCTTCCCCTATGCGCCTTCTGAAATCGCTGTTTGAAAACAACGAGAAATGGTCCACGGACACACATGCGCGCGACCCTCATTTCTTCGATCGGCTGCTCCACCAGCAGAGCCCCCAGTTTCTGTGGATCGGGTGCTCCGACAGCCGCGTCTCAGCCGACCAGATCACGGGCCTGATGCCCGGGGAACTCTTCGTGCACCGGAATATATCCAATATTGTCAATCATGCCGATATGAATTGCCTGTCGGTAATGCAATATGCGGTGGAGGTTCTGCGCGTCCGCCACATCATCGTGGTGGGTCACTATGGCTGCGGTGGCGTCAAAGCCGTGCTTGACGATACGCGGGTGGGGCTGGTCGATCACTGGCTTCACCCCGTGCGCCAGATTCTGCGTCAGCAGCAGCAGGAGTGGACCGCCGAAACCAGTCACGAAATCAAATATCAGAAATTATGCGAGGCGAATGTGATCGGGCAGACGAGAAATGCGTTTGAAACGACCATCGTGCGCGATGCGTGGGCCCGCTCGCAGGAACTGGCGGTGCACGGATGGATCTACGACCTCCGCGACGGCAGACTTCGCGATTTGCATACGACGGTAGCATCTCAGGCGGAAGCCGACCAGTTGACGGCCAAAACCCGGGCCGGTTTTGCAGGTGTCTGACGCGCGCGCGTCTTATACGTCGAGGCCCACCGCGCGCATCAGATCCAGCGCGTTGCTGCGTTCGACCACCCCTGGCCGCATCCGGTAGTCGAATACGAGACCCCCGTCTTCGAGGCGATCTTCAAAGTGGACATTGGCCGCCATCTGCCCCAGTTCGTCCACCACGCGCGCGAGTGAAAGATCGTGCGTCGTAACCAGTCCAAGGGCGCCCCGGCCGAGCAGTGCCCGAATCAGGCCTTCGGAACCGAGGGCACGGTCGTGCGAATTCGTGCCGCCCAGCAGTTCGTCCAGCAGGAAGAGAGCGGGCGAAGGCAGTTCGAGCACCTGTTTCAGGCGTAGAATCTCAGCCATGAAGCGGGAATGCCCTTCTTCAAGCGAGTCCGTGGTTCGTATCGACGCACCCAGAGACAGGCGCGAAAGCGTCAGCCGCTTCGCCCGCACGGGAGCGCCCGCCAGGGCGAGAATCGTGTTGACTCCAACTGCCCGCAGCAGAGTGCTCTTGCCCGACATGTTGGAGCCGCTGACGATGAGCAGCCGCAACGGTTCCTCCAGTTTGACGCTGTTCCGCACGCAACGGTCTTCGGCCATGAGCGGATGCCCCATTTCTTCTCCGTCGAAAAGCACGGAACCCTCCGCGAATTGCGGGAACGGGTCGTCCGGGTGTTCCCACGCGTAGTTCGCGAGCGCGGAAAGGGCCTCGATTTCGCTCACCGCATCCAGCCAGGCCGCGACTTGCGGAGCGCTTTCAGCCTTCCACGCTTCGATGGCCATGCCGAGTTGCGTGCTCCAGAGCACAACCGGTCCGCAGGCGCGGACGAGTGGATTGTCGCGCGAATCGAGCAACTCGATAAGACGCCGCAGGCGCGCAATCCGGCGGGATGCGGTCCCGGATGGCACATTGATGGCAGCGCGCAGCCCGGCCAGGCGCGGGGAATGAAATGTCTGCTTTTCCAGAGTTGCCAGAATGCGGGACAGAAGGTCCAGATCGTGCGCGGGCTCTTCCACCGCCTGAACGATGCCGAGTATTTTCGTCCGCATCCCCAGTGCAAACAAACCTTCAATCGCGCCGGACACGATTAGAGCGGCCCGGGCACGGGAATCGGAGAGATCGGTGGCCAGCCACCAGAGGAGCGCCGCGGCGGTGGTCAGCGCCAGGAGCAGCGCGACGATCCGTCTCCATGCCGCAAAGCGCCGCGCGGGTTCCAGTGCCCAGCGCACCAGTTGGTCGGGATGGACGCCGGTGCGGAAATCGTCTCCATGGACGGCGATTTGTTCCCGCAAGTCGAGCAGTGGACGAAGTTCTTCAACGGCCTCCTGCCGGGCGCGCAATTCGGCGGCCGCGATTGAGGGAGCCGAGGCCGATTTCAGCCATTCGGCCAGTCTTGCTTCGCCTCCGCGGGTGCGTGCGGTGGAGAGTAATTCAAACAAGCTCGCGCGTCCGAAAAGATCGAGATCGGACGCATAGGGATGATGCGGATCGCTGAATCGCTCGCCGCTTTCCCCGCCTCCCTGCCAGGCGTTCTCAAGCCGGGCGATCCCCCGCTCGTAAAAGCGAATGGCGCGGCGGATGCATTCGGCGTCCCCCTCGACACGCGATTGCCACCAGACCAGCGGGATAAACAGGGCAACCGGCGCCGCGAGCCACCAGAGGGAAAGTCCATGAAACGTATACCAGACCACGGCCGCGGCGATGAGAAAAACCACCAGCCGGAGGTTCCCGATTCCGTCGCGCCGCCGGGTGAACGTTTTGAGGAGCCGATTCCGTGCGGCAAGGCGATCGGCATATAGGTCGCGCGGATGCGCGCTGGAGTCCATCAACGCCAGCTTAGCGAAGAGACAACGGAGGCTGTATTAGAATTGAAATTGCCCGCCATCGGGGCGCGTAGCTCAGCTGGTTAGAGCGCCTGCTTCACACGCAGGAGGTCCGGGGTTCGAGTCCCTGCGCGCCCACCATTTATTTTCAAGGGATTCCAAGCCAAGCATTCCACCAAATTAAGGGAACCTGCTTTTCACGCAGGCGATCCGAAGGAACATCCAAACCAATTGGCCTGTTGATTCTGCTCCGCTGGAGGGCATACCCCGCTGAAGACTGACGTCAGAGACAGGCGGTAACAAATTCCGGAGCGCCGAGAACTGATTCCCGGTGTGGTAAAATTCCCGGATTCGAGTGCAAATGGCGATGGCTTTCGTAGGGTAGGGATAATTCGAGAGAATTCGACATGTCGATCAAGGATTTTCTGGAAATTCTTCAGGGTACAGTTCGCGGCAGAATAATTGCCGTCAACATGCTCGCCTCCGTGACAACCGGCTTGCTGTCTCCAGCTGCGGCAAGATTGTTTTTGCAGGAATGCGCGGATGCGATTGATGCACCGGGAAGACGCACGGCTGACCCAGTTCAAATCGTCGAGTACGTCTCTTGTGCCTTCGGAAGCGGTAGGCAATACCTTCGGCAAGCGCGGCAGCCTCCTTTCGATGCTGGAACCGTTCAGATGCTGAGCACGACAATGCGCACAGAGACATTCTTTCGCTTCATGGTGAGTCCTCGATATAAAGTGGGTTCAACGGGTATCCCAGTATTCCTCCCGCCCCGACCGGTGAATACGGTATCTGGCGAACGCGATTATGAGCGGCGATTAAGTGCGATCACGGCAGACCCGGATTGGTTCGACCCAGTTGCAACTCTCGGAAGGCCGATGCCGTTCCCATCAAATTGCTGGGTGACGACTGACACCTTCGGGCCGGATCCGTCTTCACCAGTCGCCACGACTGCAGCGACCTCGGTCAGAGATCAACTTGGACTTGTCGACTACGGCGACGGCACTTTTTTGGTACGTCTGAGCTTCGCCGCGCTAAGCTTGATTCCGGATAAAGGCTGTGAAATGGCACGCCCCACGTCCTGTGATCTTGGGAACTCGCGATTCAGAGTTAAGACACCATCGGCGCGTGCCGACCAATACGCTTCACTCGGGTGGGGTGCTACCGTTCACCTCGGCAAGTTGGCAGATAAGACTTCGTCTGAATCGACCGGCGCAAGCGAACGCGTCATCCGAGCGCTGGCGTTATCGGCGCTAAAGCAAGTCGCAGTACAATATCTAAGCAAAGTGATCTCTGATCGCGGCACCACCGACCAGGACGACGACGAGGCCTTCGCACGATCGCTGGAACAAGGCAATACACATACCGCGATCAGAGACGAACTTATGAGGTTATTGTAGCTTTCACTATTTATGTCGCCATCTCTTCAAGAATTGGGTGCCTATTCGGTCGATGATCTTGAAGTGTGGCTTGACGTTCAACTACGCGACCGGTACAGTGCCGATCTGCAGACCAGCTATTACGCATGCGATTTTCGCGATGCCGGAATCCCATTCTTGGATTCACATATCGACGCGCTCGCGGCCTTATTTGCAAAATTTCCGTCCGACGGTAAGCGGAGATTTCGGCTTGCAGTAGCGCAGCTATTTAGCCAGGCACAGCCTGCTGGCTTCCCGGAGGACGCTATGAAGGACCTTATTGTGCTTAGTGCACAAATCGGCTCCTACTCGACGCTCCGGTCGTTTCCGTCCGTATTGGGAGCTGGTCCATGGGGAACCCTCTACCCTCATCTGCTTTTTGACGCACTCTCGGTGCTTCTTATGTTCGACCGCAGCACCATCGCATACCGCGTGGCTTGGAGTCTGGCGACGTCCACAAATTATCTTGACGTCTATGTATATGACACATATATGTTGTTGGTACGGATTCGTCCTGAACAATGGACACGACTCTTGGAGCTTTTACGAGACAGGTTTTGGCGAGTACAGACCCACACCCTAGCAAATGGTAATGATCGCCAAAAACAGTTACTGAGAGCTCGTGTGGACGATATTTCGCTGGAGATATTCAACTCTGTTGCCCTAGGAGCCTGTCCGAGAAATCGGTGCCTCGAAGTTTTTTCTGGCAGTCTGAAACAAAATAATCCCATAATGTTTTTATGGGCAAAAGCTACCGTCCGTACTACCCGGATGAAGAACTGTTGCTGCC
>Ga0207933_1000862_pt1 | contig 26333 bp, 28 predicted proteins | sample NGESurdeep092012_4_FD_184488 | JGI IMG/M metagenome (GOLD analysis project Ga0207933, IMG submission 184488) | Arctic peat soil microbial communities from Barrow, Alaska - NGEE Surface sample F53-3 deep-092012 (SPAdes) | ecosystem: Environmental > Terrestrial > Soil > Wetlands > Peat ... | reverse complement strand
CATCAAGTCATCGTTGATTTGATCGCCGCTACCAGCACAAAAGCCGGATTGAAAGTTCAGGCGCAGATCGACCCCAACCTCTATCCCGCAGGCCTGAAAATCTCAGACCAACAGGTCGCCGCGCTCCACCTGGAACGCGACACCTTTCATGGGGATTGGAACTACACAATCTCGCCGCGGCCCTCTCCAAACTGATCCGGTTGTTTTGTGACAAGCTCTTAGTAGCCGGAAAATCCCCATTTCGATGCGGACGTACCCTTCAGACGTACCGCTCTTCCAGCGGCCCCCGTTTACAAAGTTTTGCCGCAAGTTTGACGATGGCCCGCTGCAATTCGGATGTACCGGACGATACAATACTCTTGCAACGTAAAACTTTCGCTTCTTGCCTGCCGCATCTTAAAAAAACACACGAATTTATGTACAGATTCAATCCCGCTGGAATTGCAGCCGCTTTGTTCCTGATGACTGCCGGTAGCTGGATCGCATCGGCTCAGGTCAATCTGGCCGGGGAATACGCCATGACTCTGGACGAGGATCAGCCGGAGAGGCTTCCCGGTCCTGAGATTGGAGACTACCTGGGGATTCCACTCAATGAGGCTGCCCGGCAACACGCGGAGGCCTGGGACGCGTCTTTGCTGACGCTGCCCGAGTATCAATGCAGAGTCCATCCGGTGGATTACGTGCCGAGCTTCTTCAATATACGGATCTGGGAGGAGCGGGACAGGGATTCGCAGGAGTTGATTGCATTCCACGTCCATCACCAGGCGTGGGGAACGGAACGGACCATCTGGATGGATGGCCGCCCGCATCCGCCGGACTATGCGCTGCACACTTCTCAGGGTTTTTCCACGGGGAAATGGGATGGCGAGATCCTGACCGTCACCACCACGCATCTGAAACAGGGCTGGATCCGGCGCAACGGGATTCCGCGCAGCGACCGGGCCATCGTGTACGAAAATTTCATCCGGCATGGCGATCATCTGACCTGGACGACGGTGATACACGATCCGGCCTATCTGACGGAGCCCTTCATCCGCACGCGGGATTTCCTGCTGAGCATCGGACTGCAGATGGGGGCCTATCCGTGCGAAAGCGTGGTGGAGGTGGTAATGCCCAAAGGCAAAATCCCGCACCATTTGCCGGGCACCAATACGTTCCTCGCGGAATTCCCCGCCCGGTACGGCATACCGGCGCAAGCGGCGATGGGCGGGGCGGAGACCATGTATCCCGAATACGAGCAGAAGCTGAGCACGCTGCCGAAACCGCAGCCGCTGAAGAAGTAAGGGCCTGACCGGAGATCATCATGAGACGCAAATTATCATGGCGCGCCATCGCGCCGGGCGTGGCACTGCTCGCCGCCGCCTGTCTGGCGCCGCAGGCCGGGGCACAGGAGAATCAGAACTTCGATAAAGCCGCGATTCACGTTCCTCCGGCGCAGGGAAACATCTATATGCTGGTGGGGCCCGGCGGCAACATCACGGTGCAGGCCAACAGCGACGGCGTGTTGCTGGTGGACACCCAGTATGCGCCGCTCGCCGACAAGATTCTCGCCGCGGTCCGTACGATTTCGAAGGGTCCGATCCGTTATATCGTGAACACCCATTACGATGGCGATCACACCGGCGGAAACGAACCGCTGCGCAAGGCGGGAAGCACGATCACCGGCGGCAACGTTTCGGCGGATATCAGGGATTCGGCGGAAGGCGCGGCAATCATCGCGCATCAGAACGTTCTGAACCGGATGAGCGCCCCGACCGGAACGCAGTCACCCAGGCCAACCGGTGCCTGGCCGACGGATACTTATATCGGCGACGAAAAAGACCTTTTCTTCAACGGCGAAGGGATTCAGGTTATCCATATCCCGAACGCCCACACGGATGGCGACAGCATTGTTTTCTTCCGCCGGTCGGACGTGATCAGCACCGGCGATATCTTCACCACCACGAACTACCCGGTGATCGACCTGGCGGCGGGCGGGAATATTCAGGGTATTCTCGCGGGTTTACAGAAAATCGTGGACCTGATCATTCCCATTTACGGACAGGAAGGCGGAACGCTGGTGATCCCGGGTCATGGACGGCTGTGCGATCTGGGCGACGTGATCGAATACCGGGAAATGACAACCATCGTCCGTGACCGCGTGCAGGACATGGTTAACAGGGGAATGACGCTGGAACAGGTGAAGGCGGCGAGACCGACGGTGGATTACGATCCGCTCTACGGGTCGGATACAGGCTCCTGGACGACCGATAAATTCGTCGAAGCGGTTTACAAGAGTCTGAAAAAGCAGGGCGCATGAATAATGAATTTCGAGCGGGGCGCACGGCGCCCCCGATGGCCGCCGCGACGGCTGTTCTTGCCACGTTTCTTGCCACGGCAGGCGGCCTGTTCGCGCAGTTTGGCGGGCCTCCTCCGGTACCCCGCGCCGCGGCCCCGGAGGATTTAACGGGCTATTGGGTCTCACTGGTAACGGAAGACTGGCGTTACCGCATGGTGACTCCCGCGAAGGGCGATTACGACGGTGTTCCCGTCTCGCCCGAAGGGAAGAAGCTGGCGGATGCATGGGACCCCGCGAAAGATAAAGCTTCGGGAAATGAGTGTAAAGGCTACGGAGGCGCCGCGATCACGCGCGTGCCCGGGCGGCTGCACATCACGTGGCAGGACGACAAGACACTGAAAGTGGAAGCGGATGCCGGCACCCAGACCCGGTTGTTCGTTTTCGGCGGTAAACCTCCGCGGACCGGGGAATTGCGGTGGCAGGGTTTCTCGACCGCTTCCTGGGAACATCAGGCTGGCGGCGGATTCGGCCCCCCGGGCCCGGGAGGCTCCCTGAAAGTGGTGACCACACGGCTGCGGCCAGGCTACCTGCGCCGGAATGGCGTACCTTACGGCGCCAATGCCGTGGTTACGGAATACTTCGACGCCGTGAAGGAGCCGGACGGAGAACAGTATCTGATTGTGAAGACGCTGGTGGACGACCCCCAATATCTGGCCCAGGAGTTCATCACGAGCACACACTTCAGGAAGGAACCGGACGGTTCCAAATGGCGTCCTACGCCGTGTGCCGTCCGGTAGCGTCGTTTTTTTTGAAATTGGCCTGTTTAATTGAGATAGCCGCCCGCGCGGTGCGACCGGCACGGCGCTAAAATTGCTCTCACTTTCGCGACGAAGTTGCGCTGGCGGGTAACTTTCGCGACGCACAGCCGGTTCAATATGATGATGGCTTGTTCAGATGAACGGGAGCTTCGCGCGTTGAATCCCAGCCCCGACACCGGGACACCGGAGAAGCGGCTGAAGATACTGCTGGTCGACGACGATCCTGCCGATCGCACGATTTTCAAGCATTATCTGGAACTGGGTGAAACCGGCATGCACGTCTTCGCCGAAGCCGGCACGGGACGGGAAGGCCTGTCGCGAGTCGAAGACTTCAAGCCCGATTGCATTCTTCTGGATTTCGACCTGCCCGATTGCGACGGGTTAACCATGATCCGCGATTTGCGCCGGGGCCGTGATTTTCTGCCATTCGCCGTCGTCATGCTGACCGGGATCGGCAGCGAGAAGATCGCCGTCGAGGCCATGAAACTGGGAGTGATGGACTACCTGGCCAAAGGGCCGGACAGTTCGCAGGCGCTCTCCAGAACGGTAGCCAGCGCGGTGCAGCGGTTTCGCATGCAGCAGGAAATTGCGCGGCAGGGGAGTGCGCTCGAACTGCGCAACCGGGAACTGGAAAAAACACGAGCGGAGTTATTCGAAGAGAAAGAACGTTACCGGATTCTCGCCGAAGCCATTCCGCAGCTCGTATGGACCGCGGATTCGGACGGCCGCCTTCAGTATGCGAACGGGCGGCTGTGGGATTTCAGCGGTAAGGCAAGCGACAGAAACTGGCCGCTGTCGAGCCTGGTTCACCCTGACGACAGGGCTGCATTGCAGGAAAAGTGGGCCGAAGCCATTCGGTCGGGCCACCCGTTCGAGAGCGAACTCAGGTTGCGCCGGGCGCACGATCACGTCTGGCGCCGGCACCTGATGCGGACGGCGCCCATTCGAGCCACGGAGGAGGGTTCCGTCAAATGGTTCGGAACGTTCACGGACATCGAGGATCAGAGACGGGCCGAAGAAACGCTGCGGCAGCGTCAAAAGCTCGACAGCATCGGTCTGCTCGCGGGAGGCGTCGCGCACGACTTCAACAACCTCCTGGTTGGGATTATGGGGGGCGCGAGCTTTGCGATGGATTCGCTGGGGTCGGACCACCCGACTTATCCGATGCTGGAGATCGTCCTCCGATCGAGCGAGCGGGCCGCCTACCTGACGCAGCAATTGCTGGCATATTCGGGCAAGGGGCAGACCTCGCTCGAGCCGGTGGATATCTCGCGGGTGGCGCGCGAAGTCCGCGAGTTGCAGCGGATCTCGATTCCGAAGCCCGTCGCGATGATCCTGGAAACGGACGACCATCTTCCGCTTGTCGAGACAAACGCCAGCCGGATGCAGCAACTGGTGGCAAACCTGGTGATGAATGCCGCCGAAGCGATCGGGGAGCATGAAGGCGTTATCAGCGTCAGGACCGCGGTGGAATCGGTGGCTGAAGGGGGCCTCGATTCGAACGTGCTCGGCTATCGTCTCCCGGCGGGGCGATATGTTCTTATTGAAGTGGCGGATTCCGGTATCGGGATGGATGAAGAAACACAAACCCGGATCTTCGATCCATTTTTCACCACGAAGTTCACCGGCAGAGGGCTGGGACTGGCCGCGGTGCAAGGCATGGTGCGTACGCTTGGAGGGGGAATCCAGGTCCATAGCGTGCCGGGCAAGGGAAGCACTTTCAGGGTTTTGCTTCCGGCCGCGGAAGCCATTGGCGACGAGGCCCGGGACGATTCGGACTTCCGAGAAGGCGCGACCGTGGTTCTGATCGTGGAAAACGAAGACACCCTCGACACGGCCATGACCGTGTTGCGCAAGGCGGGGCATCGTGTCATTACAGGGTTCGGAGCGGAAGGACTCGGTGAACTCGACGGGCGGATCGATCTGGTCGTGCTGGACGCGGAACTATCCGGGCGCGAGACGCTCGATCGCCTGTCCAGCTCGTGCGCGCGCGTTCCGGTCGTGATATTGACGCAAAACGACGAAGACACCCTCCCCGGCAGATTTGGCGGCATTGAGGTTGCCGATGTGATCCGGAAGCCCGTTACAGCCATGTCGCTCGAGCTTTCGGTCAACAACATACTCGCGGCGGCCGCGCTTGAGCACGAGGCCGGCGGCGGGGGAGAGGCGGGAGGAATGGATGGGACCCGGGCTTAATCCGAATGGCCGGGATGCCATTCGATCCCGCGCACTGGCGAGCGCAATGGCGGAGTTTTCCGCGCGCGCCGGTCACGACCTGCTGGGCCCCATGAACCAGGCGAGTTCTCTATTGGCGCTCTTCGTACAGCGCTACGGCAATGAACTTGACGCGGAAGCGGATGTCCTGCTGGGGTTTCTGCAAAGCTCGTCCGTGAGGATGCAAGGCGTGGTCGCGGGCGTCCTGGGATACCTGGACGTTGCCGGCAGCGCGCCCGCTCTGGCGTCCGTGGACGTAAACGTTTCTCTTGCTTCCGCCCGGCTGTCGCTGGCAAAAGCGATCGCCGAAAGTTCCGCCGAGATCGTGTCCGGGCGGCTCCCGGTAATCTCGGCGGACGGGAAGAGGATGACCGCGGTCTTCGAAATTCTGCTCGGCAACGCCATCAAATTCCGGCGCCCGTCCGATGCGCCCCGCATCCACGTCTCGTCAGAGCGGTGCGGCGAAAACTGGCTTTTCACCGTCGAAGATAACGGCCTGGGGATCGATGCGGAGTACCGGGAGGCAGCTTTTCAGCCGTTCCGGCGGCTGAACGGGAAAGAATATCCGGGCGCCGGACTTGGTCTGGCGACGGCGAAGCTGATTGTCGAGTTGCATGGGGGCAGCATCCGGATCGAGCCTGCTTCACGGGTTGAGTTCAGACCCGGGACGGCCGTGTTGTTCACCGTGCCGGACTGGTCAGCGGAACAGTAACCCCGGCTGGCGGCCGACTACGACCGCAGCAGATGGCGCGCGAAGAACAGCAAATTCGCCGGCCGCTCGGCCAGCCTTCGCATGAAATAGGGATACCAGGCCTCGCCGAAAGGCACGTACACGCGCAGGCGATAGCCCTCCTTCACCAGCCGCCGCTGCAAATCCCTGCGAATCCCGTAGAGCATCTGAAATTCGAACCCGTCGCGCCCGATGCCCTGCCCGGATACGAATTTTTCCACGGCTCCGATGATCCGCTCATCGTGCGTTGCAATGGCGGGGTACTCGCCCTTCGTCAGAAGAGACTGCGCCAGCGCGAGGTAGTTCCGGTTTACTTCCATCTTCTCCATAAACGCCACTGCGGGCGTTTCGAGGTACGCGCCCTTGCACAAACGCACGCGGACGCGCTGGCGTTCGAGGCACTCGATGTCCCGCGCGCTTCGGCGCAAATATGCCTGAATCACCGTCCCGCACGCGCCGTACTCCGAATGCAGGCGAGTGAGGAGCGTGAGCGTGCGCTCCGTGTACCGGCTCGATTCCATGTCGATCCGCACGAAGCCGCCAATCGCCGCCGCTCCCCTCACCAGCGCGCGCACGTTCTCTTCGCATCCCGCTTCGGAAAGCTCCAGCCCGAACTGCGTCAGTTTGATCGAAACGTTCGGTTCGAGGCCTGCATCCCGCATTGCGTGCAGGATGCCGAGGTAAGCATCCCGGCACGCCGCTGCTTCTTCGGGCGACTTCACGTTTTCACCCAGATAGTCGAGCGTCGCCGCAATCCCTTCGGATCTCAGCTTCGCGCACACCGCCAGAGCGTCGGAAAGCCGGCTGCCGGCTACAAATCGCGACGACAACTTTCGCGCGGCGGGCGAGGTTTCCACCCAGTGGCGCAACGCCTTATGGCCGGCAAGATAGAGGATCGCGCGTCGCAGCACCCATCTCGATTCTACGCCGGTTGGAAATGCGGCCCGCTCAACCTGACTGGCGTGCGGAGTTGTAAACCAGCACGCGCACGACCGGTTCGAAACCCATCCGCGTATAGAGGGAATGCCCCTGCGATGTCGATTGCAACACCACGCGGCGGGCGTCGCCCTCGCGCAGGGCGGCGTGGATCGCATGGCGCGTGATGGCTTCCCCGTACCCGCGTTTCCGGTACTCCGGCGCGGTCGCGACGTTATAGATTCCCGTCGTCAGTTCCGAACCCTTGTTTGAAACGACACTCGCCGCCGTCGCCACGGGCATTCCATCGCAATACCCCACCCAGCACACAAACATCCGGCGCTCGATCACCCTTTCGTCGAACACTTCGGAAAACCAGGCGATCGGCACATGGAAACAAGTGGACCCGATGGCGCGAAAGTCGTCCAGGCTCTGGCGCGTCTCCATCCGGCGGATCTCCAATTCCGGCATCGCGCGCGGGGGCGCCTGGATGCGATCGGCGGCCATCCCGGGCATCTCCGAAGAGAACCGCAAACCGAACTCCTCGCAGGTACGCGTGAGCCTCCGCCGGATGCCGGGCGCGAGCCAGTCCTGGCAGATCCACAACGCCCACTGGAGCCCGCGCGAATCGAAATGGTCTTTCGCGGCGCGCAAACGCTCTTCGAGCGCCGTCTGCGTTTCCACGCGCTCGCTCAGGAATGCCGCGTTGAACATCTGAAAAGCCGCGCCGAGCGAGGCCACGCTGACCCCCGGAAGTTCGAGCACCTCCCCGCGCGGTCTGCCATCGGCGAGGACCCGGAACGACTGCCGCAAATTGTCCGCTACGTAACGAAAATCCATTAACCGTCTTGACGCCAGGCGCGAAATCGCTCCGATCACTTCAGCGCAATGGGCACGGACGCGATATGGTGCTCCCACTCCAGTTGAAGCTTTCCTGTTTTCGGTCCCGTGGCGGACAGCGTCATCTTGTACATCTCGATCGAAGCGGGAGGTTTGCTCATCGTCATTTTGACGCGCCCGAGGTCCATCTTCGCGTCATAGCTGAGGCCCCACTGGCCGGTGTCTTTGTTGACGATGAGCTGCCAGTTATCCGGATCGGCCACCCAGGCGTAAAGGGTGTAATCTCCCTTCGGCACGCGCAGGCCGCCGATGTCGAGATCGGCATCGGTATGGAAGGCAGTCGCGGAGTTGGCGCCGGCGCGCCATGCGGGATACGTCGGATCGTTCGAAAGCAGCCCGCCGGGGCCGAAGATTTTGCGGCCGTGCACGGATGGCGCGCTGTAGCGGATGCTGAGGGTCTTGCCTTCGAGCGTGACCGAGGTGCGCTCGGCAGGGCTCTGGGCGGAAGCGATACCCACCGGGAGAACGGCGAGCATGGCCGCGAATAACAATTTCATACTCCCCAGATTACAGTAGTTGCCGGAAAGCCAGGCGGAATGCATGGAGTTGGCGGCTATTCACTACGGATATACAGGGCTGACCTTCTGGCCGTTCTTCAACAGCTGGTCCGTGGCGACCGCTACTGCATCGCCCTCCTTCAGACCGCTGAGCGCTTCCACCCGAAGCGCGTCGGAAACTCCCGTCGTGACCGGCTGCCATTTCACGGTATCGTCCTGCTGTAAAACGAAAACACCGATGCCGCCGTTGCGCCGCACCGCGGACTTGGGAATGGTCAGCGCGCTCTCCACCACCTGCGTCAGAATGAACGCGTTCACGTTCGTTCCGGGCACCAGTTCGTGCATCGGATTCCGGATCGTGCACAGCACTTCCCCCACCTGGCGGGTGCCAAGCGCGATCACCGCCGCGGGACGGCGTTCCACCGTGCCGGTCCATCCTTTGCCGGGCAGCGCGTCCCAGGTGATGCGCACTTTCTGTCCGGCGGCGACGCGGCCCAGTTCAGGCTCATCCACGTAGACCCGCACGCGCACCGGGTCCATCCGGCCGATGCTGGCCACAAGATCGCCGGGGTGGAGATAGGAACCGGCGCGCGCGGGCAGATCGTAGATCGTGCCGGACATCGGCGCGCGGATCACGTCCTGCGCGATACGATCCCGCGCCAGTTGCACATTGGCTTCGGTTTCGCGCACGCGAGCCTGGGCGCCGCTGAGATCGCCCTTGCCAACCAGCGTTTTACGCCGGTCCCGCAGCGACTGCATCTGTACATCGAGGCTGTGCAGCGCTTCCTGCGCCTGCTGCACCTCGTAAGCCGTCGCAGCCTGTTTCGCAAGCAGGCGCTGCAAAGCATCGAGATTGCGCTGCGCGGTATCGCGATCGGCCTTGAGGCGGCTCAGACTGCCGTCGAGTTCCGCAATATCGGCGCTGGGCCCCCCCGCCTGAAGCGTTTGCAGGTCCGCGCGCGCCTGCGCTTCCCGCGCCATGGCGGCCTGCAGATCCTGTTCGAGACCCGGCTCACTCAACTGCGCCAGCGTCTGGTCTTTCCGGACGGTATCGCCGTTGTGCACCGGCAGTTCTTTGACCAGACCCGGGGATTCGACGCGAACGTCGATGTATTCCGCCGGTTCGACCTTGCCGTTTGTCGAAAGCACGTTCGAAATGGTCTGGCGCGAAGCCTTCGCGAAGGGAACCTGGGGATCGTCGGATCGTGCGGCGAAGAACCAGATGGCGAGCGCCGCGGCCGCCAGCGGCAATACGACAAGAAGCGTTTTCTTCAAATGCGGGGACTCCGCGCGCGGTAATCGAAGAGCGCCTGCCACCGCGCCAGTTGAACTTTCATCGCCATCCGCTCCTCTCAGGCCTGAAAACCACCTTCTTTAACATATCGAAACGCCCTGGCCGGCTTCATCATCGAAAGAGAGATGGCGGAACGCAAGACGGCGCTGGTGTTGTCCGCGGGTGGAATGTTCGGGGCGTATCAGGCTGGCGCATACCGGGCGATTGCCAGCCTCGACCCGCCGGATATCGTGGTCGGGGCTTCCGTCGGGGCCCTCAACGGGTGGCCGATTGCGAGCGGCTGCACTCCCCGGCATCTGATCGAACGCTGGCTCGATCCGGCCGCGGGCGATGCGCTGAAACTCTTCCCAAGCTACGGCTGGCGCAATGGCTGGTTCGACCCCGCGCCACTCCGCGCCCAGGCGGAACAACTCTGGGGACAGTACCGGCCGCGCATCCCGTTCGGCCTGGTGATGCTGCAACTACAGGGGCTGCGCGCACGGCTGGTCCGGCATCCCGACGTGCGCCCGGAGCATTTGCAGGCCACGTGTTCCATACCGCTGTTTCTGCCGGCCGTGCGGATCGGCGGCAGGCGCTATCTGGATGGCGGGCTCTTCGAGAAGCTCCCCCTCTGGGCGGCGCTCGAAATGGGCGCGACACGCATTATCGCCATCGATTCGATGCCGAACGTGGGCGGATGGTGGCTGCATACGGGGATCGCAATCGCACATGCTCTCAAGCCCGCGCGCCGCTATCCAGCCGATCTGGAGTTGACCGTCATTTCACCATCCGAAACGCTGGGCGACGCCAGCGATGCGGTCTTCTGGAAACGGGAGAACGTGGAGCGCTGGGTGGAGATGGGGACGCGCGACGCGGCGAGAGCACTGGGGCGCGGATCGGCGCACACCCGGTATATTACAACGTATAGCCAGAATAATACATTTCTGTTATAATTGGAACATGCAAGATCGCCAGGTAATCAACGACTCGTACTATTGTGGAAGAATGAGGCCGGATTCAGTAGTTTCCGTCCTTACCGGCAACTCGTACGTCGTTGCGGAATACGATGAGCGAACTGGCGATATCCGGTGGCAGAGAGTGGTGAATGCGAGCCAGAAAGAAGGCATTTACAACTGGCTCCGTGAGCACTTCCCGGTAAAGACCGCCGTGGAACCACCGAAGAAGCCTGCCCGCAAAACCCAACTCGCCTCCGTCTGAAGCTCTTCCTTCTTTACAGCAGATCAGTTACAGCATAGGCTCGCAAAGGGTGTAAACTCTTGAGTCGATGAGATACTTTTGCGTTACCCTTTGCGTCGCGGCTCTTTTTGCGCTGCCTGCGCCGGCTGAGACCGATTCCCAGCCGCACGGCAGCGTCGAGCACATCAAGGTTCACGGTAAAAGCCTCGAAGGAAATCTCGAAGGCGATTCGCCCGATCGCGGCGTCTCCATCTATCTTCCGCCCAGCTACAAAACCAGTCCGAACAAACGCTATCCCGTCGTCTATATGCTGCACGGCTATACAGACAGCGACGACCTGTGGTTCGGAAAGACCAAACACTTCATTAATCTCCCCGCCGCGCTGGACAAGTCGCTTGCCGGGGGCTCCCGCGAAATAATCGTCGTGATGCCCAACGCTTACACGCGCTACGCGGGCAGCATGTACTCGAACTCGGTGGTGACCGGAGACTGGGAAACCTATGTCGCCAAAGATCTGGTTGCGTATATCGACGCCCACTACCGCACGATCGCGAGAACCGCCAGCCGCGGACTCGCGGGGCACTCCATGGGCGGCTACGGTACTCTCCGGATCGGCATGCAATATCCCGGCGTATTTTCGAGCATCTATGCGCTCAGCCCCTGCTGCATGATTCCCAATATGAAGCCGTCGGCAGGCTCCGGGCCGTCGAAAGCTGAAGCCATCCAAACCCAGGCCGAATTCGACAAGGCCGATTTCGGCACCAAAGCACAGATGGCATCCGCCGCCGCCTGGGCGCCCGATCCTAAAAATCCGCCATTTTTCTTCGATTTACCCACCAGAGACGGGGTAACGCAGAGACTCGTACTGGCCAAATTTGCCGCGAACGCGCCGCTCGCAATGGTGGATCGGTACATTGGCAATCTGAAGCGCCTGCATGCGATTGCGTTCGACGCCGGAGACAAAGATACCGGCATTGCGGCCACCATCAAAACGCTCGACGAGATCCTCAACCGGTACGATCTGCCGCACACGTTTGAGATCTACGAAGGCACGCATACCAGCGCCATTCCCGAGCGCATTGAAACGAAGACGATGCCATTCTTCTCGAAGAACCTGGTCTTCGAGCGTGATAAATCGCGCTGATTTGGGCTGGCTAATAGAGATGCGCGGCGAGTTCGCGGGCGGCCACGTCCGCCAGATCGTCCGGCAGCCCCACCACGCCCGCCAGATATCCGGACTTCGCGAAGACATAGACCACTTTGCCCGCGTCCGTTCCGGAATAGCCGCCCATCCATGCGATATAAGCGGGGTCCCGCAACGAAACTTTGAGGTCCAGCAGCATAATCGCCGCGTCCTGAGCCGACGGCGTTTCAATTATAAAGAGCTGATATTTCATCCCGCCGGCATCATAGTCGCCGATCGTGCCCCCGGGCAACTGGCTCTTCCCGAGAAGATGATTGGGCACGACTCGCGCGCCTGTGCGGTTCAAAAACGGCAGAAGCGCGGTATCGTCTTTGACGGGCGCGGGCGGCGGCTCGAACGATTTCTTTGCCGGCGGGGCATTGCAGGCAACCGTGCTACAGGCAACCATGCCGCAGACAAAGAACGAAACAGCAGCAACCGGAACGGTGGTGCGCATCAGATATTCTTCGCGGTGGCTTCGCGCTCCCCGTACATATCTTCGTAATACGCCCGGTACTCTCCGCTTCGGCAGCGGCGCACCCATTCCGCATGGCTTCGATACCACTCGACCGTCGCGGCCAGTCCCTGTTCGAACGGGATCTCCGGGCGCCAGCCGAGCTCTTCCGTCGTCTTGCGGAAATCGACGGCATAGCGGCGGTCGTGACCCAGGCGATCCGTCACGCTGGTGAGGAGCGATTCGGGCTTTCCCAGAATCTTCAGAAGCAGCTTCAGCACGTCGATATTGGCCAGGGGCTGCCCGCCGCCGATATGGTACGTCTCGCCCGAACGGCCGCCCTCCAGCACCGCCAGCACCGCGCGGCAGTTGTCCGCCACATGGACCCAGTCGCGCACCTGCAGGCCGTCGCCATATACCGGAATGGGGTGGTCTTCGAGAGCATTCGAAATCGCCAGAGGCAGCAGCTTTTCGGGGAATTGATACGGGCCGTAATTATTGCTGGTGCGGGTAATCAGCACGTTCAGGCCGAAGGTACGGGCCGCGGCGCGCACGAAGTGTTCCGCCGCGGTCTTGCTTGCGGCATACGGGCTGTTTGGCGCAAGGGGAGAGTCTTCGTGAAACCAGCCGTCCGGTGGCATGTCGCCGCCCACCTCGTCGGTCGAGATATGCAGGAAACGCCGCGCTTTGCGATGCCGTGCCACGTCCAGCATTACCTGCGTGCCCAGCACGTTGGTGAGGACAAACTCCTCCGCGCTCAGGATGCTGCGATCGACATGCGATTCAGCCGCGAAATGAACGATCGCATCGCAATTCTCCGGCATCGCCGCCGCGACCGCCGCCGCATCGCGGACATCGCCCTTGACCAGCGAATAATTGGGGTGGTCCGCCACTGACACAAGATTGTCCAGATTGCCCGCATAGGTCAATTTGTCGAAATTGACGATCCTGTAGCGCGGAACCGCCTGGCGTATGAATTCCGAGCCGATGAAACCAGCGCCCCCGGTGACGAAAAGGGTCGTCACGCCTTCGCTTTCCGGCGCGCTTTCAGCTTTGCTCCGGCGTCGGCGCCGCCGTCCACGGGCGTGTCCGCTAATGCCGCCGGTTCCGTTTCCGGCTCGCCAGCCGGTTCCGCGCCCGGATCATCCGCACCCGCATCCGGGACAGGAGCCGGGGGCGTTGCCGCGCCGCCGGTGACATTAGCCAGAACCTGATTGAACAGTGCCGCTTTTCGCGGATCGACTTTCGGCGGCGGCGCCTGTTCGTGGCGGAAATCGTGATCGCTGTGGCAGGTCCGGCAACGAACCTTGGCCGGTTCGTCGTTGAGAATGGAAACCACCGCGTGGTTCATCACGCGTTTGCATTTCACGCAAAAATCGTCGATATCGTCGCCCAGTCTGGCCGCGCGCATCGGAATATTCCCCCTGATCATGCCTGTATGGACTGTGCCGCGGGCGCCGGCGGCACGTGAGATTCGGGTACCAGCACTTCTGGTATCGGCACTTCCGGTATAAACCAGCGTGCCTCTTCAAAGCCCACGTACTTGCAAATCCGGAGTTGACCCTGAGGCACCGGACCCGAATCGGGCCACTCCAGAATGTCGCCCACCATCAGCGGCGTCTCCGATTCCCGCAGCCGCGCCCATGCGGCGTATTCGTTTTCCGCCTCGATTTCGCCACTCGCCTGGTAGTCCTTCGGCTTGACGTTCGCCACGCCGGAAACGTGGGGCGCCCAGCGAAACTGCTGCCGCGGGGCGTCCTTCATGCGGTGAATGCGGAAGACAGGCATAAAAGCCCCATTGTAGTGGATGCCGTCCGTCAATGAAAGCAAGCCCCATGTCGCGCGAAGGTCATGCCGGTGCCGTGTCCCGCTCACGCGTTCCGTTTGCCCGCGGCCGGCGGCCGGATCATGCGCATGCGTTCGCTCTCCGCGTTGAATTCGCAGCCGAACAACGCGATCGCGGCCAGCAGATACATCCAGATCAGGAGCGCCACGCTGGTACCGACGCTTCCATACAGCAGATTGTAGTTCACGATGTTCCGGACATACCATCCGAAGAGAACTGTCGCGAGCAGCCAGAGGGATGTCGCCAGAATTGCGCCCGGCCATACGCCGCCCCAGCGCTGCCTCCTGTAAGGCCCGTAGAAATAGAGAATCGCGGTCTGCGTGGAAGTCGCGCAAAATGCAATCAGATAACGCATCAGGCGCGACAGGATCTGCCATCCCCCGTTGAACGGATTCAATATCGGATCGACTTTGATCAGCTTGAGCACGGCCGTCTCCACGGTGCCTCCGAAGAGGATAAGCGTCGTCGCTCCCAGCAGTGGCACCAGCGACAGCAGCGCCAGCATCATCCCTATTGCCGCGTGCGCGAACGTGGAGCGGTTGCGTGGCACACGGTAAGCGGCGTTGAATCCGTCGATCAGACTCTTGATCACGCTCGAAGCTGCCCACAGCGAGAGCACGACGGCAACGATCAGAACCGCCACGGGCCGTTGGCCCCGGAAGCGAAACTGCTGTAACACCACCCCCTCCGTCCCCGGCGGCAGCACCCGGGACAGGAAAGAAATTACGTTTCTTTGCACGAACTGCGCCCGCGTCTGCACGATAACCGTGGCAACCGTGGCCAGAATGGGAAAAAACGACAGCAACGCCGAGTAAGCCGCGCCCTTCGCGATGGTAAACAGACCGTCGTCAAAAGACGCGAGGAGTGTCCGGCGCAGGACGTAAAGCAGTTGGTCCACTATCCCGGCCGCGTCATGCGACGCTGATGTCGGCGGTCGCGGCCGATCGCGCGCGCCAGGCTTTGAAAACCTGAATGAACATCGGGAGCAGCGACAGGAAGATCACCCCGAGGATGGCCTTCTCAAAGTTTCTCCGGACCAGAGCCACCTGGCCGAGTTCATAACCAATAGTCATCATGAAGCCGATCCACAGCGACCCTCCGAGCAGGCTGAACATGAGGAATCGTGGATATGGCATTTCCGCAACGCCCGACACAAACGGCGTGCAGGTGCGGACGATCGGAATGAAGCGCGCATAGACGATTGCCCTGGCGCCATACTTCTCATAGAACACCTTCGTGCGCCGCAGATGTTCCGGACGAAAGAAACGCGATTTCGGACGGCTGAAGATGCGCGGACCGGCTTTCAAACCCAGCAAATAGCCGACATTATCGCCGAGAATCGCCGCGCACATGAGCATCGCGGCCACCAGATAGAAATTCACGCCGGCCGCCCCGCTGGCAAACCCTACGGAAAAGAGCAGCGAATCGCCGGGGAGAAAAAATCCCGCCAGCAGGCCTGTCTCGGCAAAAATTATCGCGAAGAGCCCCGCCAGACCGGGCAAACTCCCAAGCAAAGTGTTCGCCAGTTCGAGAAGCCGCTCGGCGTTATACAGCGACTTCAGGAAGTCGGCAATGGCGTGCATGATGAGTAGTGGCGGCGCTGGTCAGACCGTGCTAGCTGCGGTTGCTGTAGCTCTGGACCAGCCGCTTGAGCACGTCCTGATGAATCTTGAGCTTGCCCTGTTCGATCAGACGCTTCTTCAATCCGGCTTCGAACAGCGCCGTGCGATCCGTGGTCTTCTTCTGCTGCAAGTCGTCCCGGATGGTAAGGCTCTGCGCTGCCAGATCGGAGAGGCTGGCCGGAATTCTGGCAACAACCTTCGCCACCACCTGACCGCCCGTCACCGCAACGGGACCGATCAGCGCGCCCTCCGGCTTCGTAAACGCATCGGGAAGACTGGAAGCCGAACCGACACCCTCAATGGCTCCCGCGCGATCCACGTCCATCGACGTCTTCACTTCGATTCCCATTTCTTTGGCAGCCTTGTCCAGATCTCCACCCATCGACTTTGCTTTGGCGAAAAGCTCACTGGCCTTTTGCCGGAGGATCGTCTGCAGCTTCTCTTCGCTGGCCTTGTTCCGGACGTCCGCCCGGGCTTCTTCGAGCGTCGCCTGGTGGGCAGGCTGGTAATCGGTGACGGCCACGATCGCTACTTTGTTCCCCGTGAGCAGAATCGGTCCGGCCACGTCACCTTTCCGGAGCGACGCCACCGCATCGTCAATCTCCTTTGAAACGCCAATTCCGGGAATGGGATCGCCAGCCTGGAGATTATCGGCCTGAATGACCGTCGTCCCAACCACCGCGGCGGCCTTTTCGGGGTGAAGAGGATCCTTCTTCAATTCCGCGGTCGCCTGGTCGGCGAGGGTCTGCAATTGCTGGGTGGACTGGCGTTTCATATAATCCGCTTCCAGCTGCGGCTTGACTTCCTCGAAGGGCTGCAGATGAGCCTGCTCGTGCTTTTCAACCTGGATGATGTGATAGCCGTATGTCGTCTTGATGAGGCCGCTCGTCTGGCCCGGTTGCAGCGAAAAAGCCGCCTTCTCGAATTCCGCAACAGTCTGGCCCTTGACGATCCAGCCGAGTTCTCCGCCCTTTTCGGCCGAGCCGCCAGGGGCGTTATCCTGCGAGTTCTCCTTTGCGAGTTTCGCAAAATCGGCGCCTCCCTGGATCTGCTTCAGGATGCCCGCGGCCTTCGCTTTCATGGCAGCGTCGTTCGAGGCATCCGATTTGATCAGAATGTGGCGGACTTCCACCCGCTCCGGTACCCGATAGGTGTCCAGGCCGGCATTGTAAGCCTTGCGCAGTTCGGTATCGGAGGGCGGAGGCGTTTTGATGTTCGCGGGATCGATCAGAATCACGGCGAGGCTGTGCTTTTCCGGTGTCTGAAACGAGGCCTTGTGCGCTTCGTAGTATGTCTTGATTTCAGCATCCGTCGGTTCGGCTTCGGCCTGGTACTTTGCGGACGTCAACAACGCATACTCGAGTCTTACCTTGTCGTTCTTGCGATGAAATTCGGCCTCGATCTCGGCTGGGGAAATCGTCACGCCGGCGCCTACGATCTCGCGCAGCCGCGCTACAAGAATCTGCCGTCCGGTATCGCTCTTGAGATCGGCCATCGTGACGCCCTGCTGCTGCAGCACCGCCGCGAGGGTCGCGGCGTCCACCTTGCCGTCCTTGATCAACTGCGCCGGCAGGCTGTCCATGATGGCGTTATCGGTCTCATCGGACGAAACCCGCATTCCCAGACGGCCGGCTTCATATGCAAGGGCCCGTTCGGAGATCATCTGTTGCACGATCTGCGGCACGTAAATGGCAAGCAACTCCGGCGGCAACTGGCGGCTGCTGGTCATATTCTGGACCGCTTTCGCCACCTCCTGATACGTGATGCTGTCTTTGCCGACGGTGGCTACGACGCTCGTGTCGGCGGTGCTGCCATTATCCACGCCGCTGCCAGGGATAAGGTACGTGACCATCGACAATGCCACCACGCCAAGAAGGCCGGTCAACATGATGCGCACAACCTTGTCCCGGCTGCGAAATAAGTTAAACATTAAAGGGAGATCTCCTGCTGAAACCGAAAAACTCTATTGTAGCGCGGGTTTGACAATCGGTGCTGAGCGGATGGGGAGCAAATATGGACGCTGCGAATTTTCGCCGGATCGCGCTGAGCCTGGACGGCGCGGAAGAGGGTTCGCACATGGGCTCACCCGATTTCCGGGTTGGTGGCAGAACTTCGCCACTCTTGCGTCCGAGGAACAGGGGTATGGCAATCTGATGCTCAACCCGGAACACCAGGCCGGGTTCGTGCGGGACTTGCCGGAGGTGTTCCTGCCCATCGCCGGCGGATGGGGACGGATGGGTTCGACGCATATCCGGCTGGGGGCCGCCAGCGAGGATGTGCTCGCCGGCGCATTGCGCACGGCCTGGCAACTGAGGACGGAGAAGAACGCGAAGGCAGGCGGAAAGAAGCGGCATCCGCGGCTCCGGAAGGATGACTCGATTCGCGGGGGATGAGTGCACAATAGAGTGATGCCGACCGAAAAAGAACTGCTGGAGCGAATCCGTCAGCTTGAGGAGCAGAACAGCGTCCTCCAGGACAAGCTCGACATGATTTACGCGATTCTCGCGCCGGACTTCGAAGAGGCGGACGAAGAAGCCTCGGGCGACAGCGATGGCAGCCGTTTCGTTCAGATCGAAGGCTTCGGCGTCCCGAAAAAGTTCGATTAAGCGATCGGATTCTTTCGCCGCAGGAGCCATCCCGCGATAGCCATGAGGACGACGATTGCGGCGACCGCGACCGCTCCCCGATTGAACCTCCGGACCAGGCTCTCCCACTCCGCGCCCAGATAATAGCCGATCGAGACGAAGCAAACCACCCAAAGGAACCCGCCCGGATAGGCGTACAGCATGAACGTGCGGACTTTCACTTTGCTCATGCCCGCCGCGAGCGCGGTAAAGTGGCGGACGCCTGCAATAAAGTAGCCGAAGAACAGGGTCCATTTGCCATAACGCTGGAACCAGACCTCCGCCTGAGGCAGATGCCGCTGGAGCGGTTCGAAACGCTCCAGCGCGTAGATAGCGCCGGTGCGTCCCAGGACGTAACTGAGGCTGATGCCGCAGAGGCTGCCCGCGAACGCAACGGAAATCGTCGTCTCAAGCTGGAGTTCGCCGCGATGAACCGCCAGCCCCGCCAGCACGAGGATGGTTTCGTCGGGAATCCACGGGCCGACAATGCCCAGCGTCAGCAGTCCGAAGATGGCAAAGTATCCGTAGTGGGCGAGAAACAACGAGACGTGTTCCACGCGCTCAGCACGCACGTTCCGGGTGGAAATCCCGGCGGGCGGAATCGAAGCCGGACGGCAATTTTTTCTGTTCCGTCACTCTCGTCTACAATCATAGAGCCATAAGAATGAAGGTTGAACCGAGCGGCGTGGAAGGTCTGGAGTTGATCGGGCCTGACGCCGGGGAGTTTAGAGGCGCGCTGGAGTCGCTGCTGGGCCGTGCGCCGGACGACGTGCTGAAGCCCGCGCTGCCCTTTTCCGTGATTGTGCGGAATCGCGATTCGCGCACCGTGGCACTGTTGGGCGTGCGGTTCGACATGCTCGGGCGGCAGGCGAAAGCATATTCGGTGGTCCATTATGCGGATTCTCTTCGCTATCCGGAGAAGGCGGAGCTCCCGTCCGGCGCGTTGCGATTTGTTTGCGCCGAGCCCCTTTATACGGACGTGGTGCTCCGGCGCGCGCATGACGTGGACCTGCGCGGCCGCATGAATCTGGATACTCTGCGAACCGTGCTGCGCATCCGGGCATCGCTCGACTGTGCCGCCTTCGCCGACGGGCAGTTCGCCGGGCCGGATTCACTGGGCGCGTTCGACCGGTTCGAGCGGGAAAGGCAAGCGGAGGCCGCTTTACTGGACGAGATCCTCCAGCCGGATTGCGCGGTGGAAGCGGTGCTCCTTCAGGCGATGGCGGCAGCCCCGGCGCGGGATCGGAAACTCATGGCCCGGCGGACGCTGGCGCGGCGGTTGTACGATGGGTTTGAAGCCGGTGGACGGGATGAAGCCCTGCTTCGGGCCCGCCGTCAGCGCTTGCGAATCGGGCTTTGGAAACACGACCGGTCGGAATGAATCGCAGAAATTTTCTCGGCGTTCTGTGCGCGGCCGCCTGCGCGCAGGCTCAGGAAACCTCCCGGCCGGACATTACCTTGCGTATCGGCCCGGTAACGGTCGAACCGGAGAACGGAAAGAGGGTGCGAACCGTGGGATACAATGGCTCCGCGCCACGTCCGCTCCTGCGAATTCCCATCAGCAGATGCATATGGATTATGGCTTCATGGCGTTAATGGAATACGTTTAGAACCACGCGCCAGAATCAGAAGGCGAGATTCTCGATCAGGCCGTTCAATTGCCCTTGCAGAGTGGCCTGCTGTTGTTCCAGTGCAGCGGCGCGGTCGCGCAGTTTCGCGATCTGCGCTTCCTGATCGGAAAGCTTCCGGGCATAATCCTGCACAATCTGCTGCTGCCCGCTCACGGTGGACAGACTGGCGATGTTCTGGCGGTTGCGCTCTTCATCCCGTGTCAGGCTCCCAATCTGGCCGTCCACGGTTTGTTTCTCCGCGCCGGCACTGGCAATCCGGGCTTTGACACGCACGATCCGGTCCAGTTGCTCGCGCGCGTTGTCGCCAATGGTTTTGTTCTGGGAGTAATTCAGGAGCACGTCCGGATTCAGCGACGAAATTGAGGTTTGCGTATCGTAGACATGCTCCTCGGTCACGGGGAAATCGATGGAGGCGCCGGCGGGCAAATTGATTTCGAAACGATAAACATCGCGCGCCGTTTCTACAGGCTTCGCCGTGTCGATCAGGTTGTAGCCGGCGCGCACCGGATACTCGATGATTAACGTTTTCGCGCGCGGATCGACGTTGTGGATGGAATAAGTTTTACTTTGCACCACCGCCGATCTGGTAATCACCAGTCCGTTGTGGGCATGCAGTTCGCGCACGGCGTCGTTCCGCGATTTCTGGTTGGTGGCGATGCGCGTTCCCAGATCCACGCCATAGCTGATAAAGCGCTTGTCGCCATTCTTGACGGTTTCAATCAGCGCTTCGCCCGCATAAGCCCCGCCATCGTAAACCGTGACGGGGCCGCCATCGAGCGTCTTGCCCGTGTTGTTGGTGAGTTCCGCCGCGCTGAGCGGATTCGCCTGGCTGGAATCGGAATAGATAATCAGTTTGCGCGCGGAAATTTTCTGCTGCAGAAACGGCATCATCGCCGATTCGTCTTTACGCACGGTGACTGGCGCCGCGATGTTGTATTCGAAGAGATCCGCGATTTCCTGCCCGGCGCCCGGAGCGGTAATGCTGCTCGGTTCCTGGCGGAACAAGGGAGAAGCCGTCATCTGCTCCTGCATCTGCAGGCCGGCAGAGGGTGCTCCGCCCAGGGCGCCACGGAGGTTGCCGCCCAGTCTCAGCGTCTGCGGAGGCGCGACCGATGCTTTAGCCTTGGCAACCGCGCCACTGTAAACCGTCGGCGCGAGCGCCCGATCCTCCGGCAACTCCGCGCCCGGCCGATCGATATATTTCGGCGCGTATAACTGGCTGACGAACGAAATGGGCCTGCCCGAGACCAGCGAAAGCCGCACATTCGTCCAGTCTTCGCCCGTTGTGTTGTCGACGATTGCCCAGCCTTCGAGCGTCGGTTGCGCGCCGCTCTCCCCGAACAAAAGCCGGTAGCTCGATTTCCACGCCGGCATCGGCATGATGTAATCGGCTCGCACATCGCGCGCTTTCACATCCGTCGAATCGATGTAAACACTGCGCCTGTCCTTCGATCGCGCGCCGGCGACCGTGGCGAGATAGTCCCGGAACTGCAACTGCAGCTTCGCATCCGCGAACCGGATGGCCGTGGCCGCCGCCAGATCCACATTGCGCAGTTCGCCCGAATCCATCAGCAGCGTCAACTGCTCGCGTTCCGGCCGATCCTTATCGCCCGCGACAAGCCGCGCGGTGACGATGTCGCCCGTTATCTTCTGCGGGCCGAGTTCCATCTCGATCCGCGCGCCCTTGAGTTGATCGATCACCGCCGTCAGCGGCTCGCCGTCGCCGATCCGGAATGGGAATTCACTCAGCTTCCGATCGAGCGGAATGCTGGAGTCGTACCGCAGCCCCGAGACCTTGCCACCCTGCTCATCGATAGTCAGCGATTTAAGGACGTCGTTCATCTCATCCGCTTTGAAATCGAGACGGGCCGATTCGCCCGGGCCGAGCGTTCCTTCGCGTTCAAAGTAGCCCACACCGTGCTTATAGAGCACAACCGTGCGGACAGGCAACTCCGCGGCAGGCATTAAAAGCGCGCAAAGCATAAGGGCGGCAAGGCTTTTCGGTTCCATCGGGAGGCGCATAGTCGAAGCTCCTGGCTGGGCGACGCAATTTATTCGCCCATCAAGTTAATGATGACGTGTCCCGGCCTCCACCCGTTGAACCCGGCGTGAAAAACCCGGTGGTGGACTGCATATAATAGGGAACGATGGCGGTGTGTACGCCTGCAAGCCGCCCATCGGCTCGCCTGATGTGCGCGTCAACGGACGTCAAGACTTTCCAATAATGCGCATCCCGGGAATCTATTTTGCTTTGCTGCTTTTCGCGGAAACCGCCGCGGGGGGAAGTGTTCTCCTTGCGCAACAACCTCCCGCGCCGCCGGCCCCGGACGGCAATGCCACATTGCCGCTGACACCCGACCAGCCTTTGACACCCGAGCAGGAGCGCGACCGGCAGATCCGGCAGTTCGATCCGCTGGATCGCGACGACGCGGATACGAAAGATAAAGATAAAGACAACGCCACCCCTGACAGCCGGCGGCAGCGCCAGGGGCAAGCGGCCCCGACGCCCGGGTCAATCGCGGCTACCGATCGGGACAACGCTGCCGGCAACGGACCGCAGGTTGTTGCCGGCGACGACGCGAATGCGCCCGTGCAGGACTATTCCGGTCCGGCGGTGCTCAGCCGCAGTTATTCCGTGAGCCGCCCGCTGGTTCCGCAGGAGCTCAGGTGGACCGAATCGCTCGGTCTTGAGGCGGCCTACGACACGGGAATCGTCAAGCTCGCAAACCCGGATGGATCGTTAAGCGTGTCGGCGCTCAAGGGTGTCCAGTTGACGTGGGGCCTTTCCGGCCGTCACTACTTCCGGCGGGATCAGATCGCGGTGAACTACTCCGGCAATCTCTCCCGGTATTCGGGGGGCGGGGCCTACAATGGCGCAAACAACACCGCGACGGTGGATTATACTCATGTCATTTCGCGTCGAATTTCGGTGAGAGTCGTGGGAACGGGTCAGGATCTGTCGCAGAGTTATCTTCTGGGCGACCTGGGGCCCGTGGCGGGCACCACGATCGCCGGCATTAATCTGGGAAGCAGCCCCAATATCCAGATTACCGATACCGGCCTGAAGCAGTTCTCCGCACAGGCGGATGTGATCTGGCAGAAAAGCGCGCGCCTTTCGTTCGACCTTGGAACATCCTGGTTTGGATTGGCCCGCGACGGACCGGGGCTGCTGGGAATGACCGGCGAACAGGAGCGCGCGGATGCCGACTATCGCCTTACGCGAAAAACGACGGTTGGTGCATATTATTCCTTCAGCCATTACGTTTTTCCGCACGGCGTGGGGAACAGCGACACCGATACGTTCGGCCTGATCTACTCATATGCGTTCAGCCGCTCGATGCAACTCCGCTTTCGTGGCGGACTGTCGAGGGTCGAGAGTCTCGGCCTGGCGCAGGTGCAGATTGCTCCGGCGGTCGCGGCGCTGCTCGGTCAGAGTGTTGGCATCGTCGATTCTTATACGAGCACCTGGACCAGCGACATTTCAGCTCAGTTCATCAGGGATTTTCGTCGCGGCAGAACGGCCACCGTGGCGTTTGCACATGGTGTTTCTCCGGGGAACGGGATCTTTCAGACATCGGAACAGGAATCCATCAGCGCGAGTGCGACCGCGCCGTTTTTGCGGCGGTATACCCTCGCGGCCGGATTCGGGCGCGATACTTTGACCGCCGTCGGGCAGACGCTGGGAAATTACCAGAGCGACTACGGGCGGATATCGTTGTCGCGAAAATTCAACGACGGCCTGCAAGGCACTGTTTCCGGGGAATTCCGGCATTTCGATATTGCCTACACTAACGCGGTGCGCAACCAGTTGCGCCTCACGGCTGGCTTTAACTGGAGTCCGGGCAACGGCCGTCTCTGGCCTTTTTAGGCTTTATCGGGCAGCACCCGCCTCGCATGCGGCTCCTTCCGGGACCGTTGCGCAGGCCCCGCGATTCATGTAGTATGTCGGGGACGTGATCCGTGCGGTGGATGGCTTGTCCGCTGGCTGGTGCCTGCCATTTGACTGCGCCACGTCCGAAGGAGAGGTTTTTCGATGAGAAAACACGCGGTCGTTTTGCTGGCGGGAGTCTGCCTTTTTGCCGGAGCGGTTCCCGTAATGGCGCATCATTCCTTTGCGGCGGAATACGACTCAAACAAGCCCGTCACGATCACCGGCACGGTCACAAAGATGGAGTGGATGAATCCGCACGCACGCTTCTACGTCGACGTAAAGGGCACGGACGGAACGGTCGTCAACTGGAACTTTGAACTCGGCGCGATTCCCGTTCTTTTGAAGGAAGGCTGGCGAAAAGATTCTCTCAAGGCGGGGGATCAGGTGACCGTGGAAGGTTCCCGGGCAAAAGATGGCTCCTACTCCGCCAATGCGCGCCGCGTTTCGCTGCCTGACGGGCGGAAGGTGTTTGCCGGTTCGTCGGGTCCTAACGCTCGATAATTCCGCGCCGCATCGGGCCGGCATATTCTCTGGAAACACCGCACAGGAGATCTGACTTGAGAACGTTTTTCGTCTTATCGGCCGCGTTCGCAGCGACCGCGCTGCTGTGGACTCCCTTCGCTAGCGCCGCTCCGCAGAACGCCGCGGCGCCAACGGGAGGGGGCAGGGGGAGAGGTGCGACCAGACACGGGCCCGCCGGACCGGTGCCGCGGCTCAGCGACGGGAAACCGGATTTTAGCGGTATCTGGAACGGTCAGCAGACGGTTACCGCGGCCGGGGCGCCAGCCGGCTCCGGACCGGGCTCGTCCGCCGCGGCGCCTCCGATGCTGCCGTGGGCCGCCAAAGTACAAGCGGATCGCGCCAAAACTCTTTTTGCGGACGATTTCGAAGCGCGGTGTCTCCCCGGAGGTCCTCCGCGTGTTCCTCCCTATCACATTTCCCTGTTCTCCACGCCCAAACTCGTCTTGATGCTGTTCGAGGGCAATACCCACATGTATCGCCAGTTCTTCGTCGACGGCAGCGATCACCCGAAGAATCTGAAACCCACCTTTTACGGCGATTCCCGCGCGCATTGGGATGGCGACACGCTGGTGGTCGATACGATCGGCTTCAATGACATCTCCTGGATCGATGGGCAAGGCCATCCCCATTCGAAGCAGATGCATCTGATCGAGAAGTTCCACCGCAACGACTACGGCAATCTTTCGATCGACGTGGAATTAGACGACCCCGCGACATACACAAAGCCGTGGATCATGCACAGAGTCACGACTCTGGAGACCGGAATGGAAATGACGGAGTACGTCTGCAACGAAAACAACCAGGACCCGGAGCATCTGGACAAGGCTAACGAGGGAACCGATCCGGCTGCAGCCGAACATACAAAAGGGCACCCCGGCGGTGTCCCTCTTGTTCCCGCGCGAAAGGCCCCGGCGCCTCCTTCCGGAGCGGCCCCGGAAACTCCTGAAGGAAAACCCGATTTCTCCGGCGTGTGGGTAGTCTCGAAGGCCGTGCTGCCTTCCGATCCTGCGTATCGGCCATGGGCAAAAAAGCTCTACGACGAGCGCAAAGCGGCCAAAGGGAAGGGAGACCCCGAGTCGCTCTGCCTGCCCGATGGCGCTGTCAGAGTAACGAGCCTTCCGTACAAGATCGTGCAGGGGCCGAAGATGATCGTGCTGCTTTCGGAAGGCAACGTCCACAGCTACCGGCGGATCTTCCTGGACGGACGAACGCAAAAGGCCGCGCTCGATATGGAACCGGAGACCCGTTCGGGAATCTCGGTTGGCAAGTGGGACGGGGACGCGCTTGTAGTGGACACGGTCGGCTTCGACGATAAGACATGGCTCGATTCAACCGGCAAGCCGCACAGCAGCCAGATGCATCTGACGGAGCGCTATACGCGGCCTGACCTGGGTCACCTGAATGTCCGGATCACCATCGAGGATGAGAAGGCCCTTACTAAACCGTATTCGTTTAATCGCGTCTTTACGCTCGCACCGCACTGGGAATTGCAGGAATACGTGTGCCAGGCGGTCATGGACGGGCTCGAGCCCGCGCCAGCCGCGCCTTTAAATTAAGCTGGGTACGTGCTGCAACGATTCCGTAACCGAATTTCATAGGTTGCCAAAACATCTTAATTCACTATTGTTTTGATGCGTTTTGATCCGATGATGGATCCGGTGCATATTCGCATTGCGTTTTTGCTCTTGTTTTCCGCGC